>Ga0315284_10000089_pt1 | contig 123795 bp, 96 predicted proteins | sample YL17G09_16_MG_FD_203696 | JGI IMG/M metagenome (GOLD analysis project Ga0315284, IMG submission 203696) | Sediment microbial communities from Yellowstone Lake, YNP, Wyoming, USA - YL17G09_16 | ecosystem: Environmental > Aquatic > Freshwater > Lake > Sediment | place: USA: Wyoming | collected... | reverse complement strand
TGCTCGGCGTTGCGATAATCTGCCTGCTTCATACACAAGTGGGGATGATGTTCTCATACGGAGGCAGCTACACAAGCACTGAAATAAAAGACATCGGAGGGGGAATCGGACCAATGGAACTGTACTTGGTTGACGACAGCAGTGACACAGAATTTCATGTAACTGTCCACACCCGGCAAGAGGACGCAGAGAAAATCAAGAATATAGACGTGCATTTATCATATAGAGACTTGCTCGGCAGATATATCAGCCACAACGAATACGGCGTCCCTCGAGGCGACAAGCCGGTGACGGACTGGTGGCAGACCGTCCCGTATTGCTTCAGCAAAAAGGACTTGGGAGTTTTGATTGCCGTGACTACCATGGACGGGAAGGTTTACGAAAAGAGCGTGCAAGTCAAAACGCCAGAGAAGCCCTTCTGGGAGCGGTGATACCACAGGTGTGCGGCGGGCTGGCGGGGCGGTGATTTGGGTTGGTGGTTGAGACGCTGGCAGAACTCTAATGATTAACTTGGGGAGGACAACACATGAAACCGGAAACCAAGAAAGGTTTGTGGATAGTCGCAATGCTTGCGTCGCTGTGGCTCTGTTCACTTTTCATCTATCAGGTAATCGTCGCGGATCCGCGTGGCAATCTTCGCACGGCTTTCTCGCTGGAGTTCTATGTCTGTGCCGCCGCCGTCATCCTCGCAATTGCCGCGCTGATACTGCATACAAGGAAGTCCGCGGCAGGCCTGATTCTCAGCCTTATTCTGCTCGGCGTTGCGATAATCTGCCTGCTTCATACACAAGTGGGGATGATGTTCTCATACGGAGACAGCTACACAAGCACTGAAATAAAAGACATCGGAGAGGGAATCGGTCCCATGCAACTGCGATTATCGGATAATAGCGACGGGGATTTCGGGATAGTAGTAACCACCAAGCAAGAGGATGCAGACAAGATTAGAAGCGTGAGCATACATGCATCGTATAGAGACTTGCTCGGCAGATACATCAGTCACAAGGAATTTGATGTGCGATGCGACAAACCACTTACGAACTGGGGGTGGCTTTTCCCGACTTGCTTCAGCGGAAAAGACCTGGGAATTCTGATCGCCGTGACCACCATGGACGGGAAGATTTACGAAAAGAGCGTGCAAGTCAAAACGCCAGAGAAGCCCTTCTGGTCTCGGTGATATAAATGCGGTGAAGTTTGCTGGAGGAATATACACGCGCGTGTTGGATAAGATATTAGTAGCGCTTTGCATTCTGTCCGTTGCAGGTGTGCTCATTTGGTCAAGTGTAATCCTGCCGACATTCTATCTTAGTCGCGCAGATAAAGTGCCACCCCCTTCTATCATGCCAGTGCAATGCGGGGAGAGTTTCGACATCGTTTTTGGCAGGCAACTTGGTCATGGCATGTGGTGGCTGTTTACAGGCCCCATATTCTTATGGATGCTTTGCGGCGTTATCGGCGTTTTTGTTTTCGGCTTCTATTTTGCAATTTCAGCACGCGGGCCGCTCAGGCGCACCCTGACGGTCCTGTGTTTTTTATGTGTATGGATAATGGCGGTGGTGGTAGGCGCTCACCGCCTGGTCGAATGGTTCATGGACTAAGTCTGCCGGACCAGACGCTCGCCCCCCTCAGGCTTCACATCGTTCCGGCTAATGGGCGCAGTCTTAGCCGAAAGTTCATTGCTCTGATGTCAGTGGAGGAACATCCATTGGACTTTGACGACTGATTTTGGGGGACAACCAATGAAACCAGAAACCAGGAAACGCCTTTGGCTTATCGCGTCGCTTGCGTCCCTGTGGCTGTCCTCGCTCTTCCTTTATCAAACCATCGTCGCGGATCCTCGCTATAATCTGAACACGGTAATGAATCTGGAATTCCTGGTCTGCGCGTTTGCGGTCATCTTCGCCATTGCGGCCTTGGTGCTGCACACGCGGCAATCCACTGCGGGACTTGTTTTCAGCCTTGTCCTGCTGTGCACAGGCATGGCCTGCCTGCTGAATACCCAGTTGGCGACGCTCTGCATCTACAAGGATTGGAGCCCTCCGGACGTTACCGTTAACGTTGACCAGGTGGGGCCAGTGGAAGTGGGATTCGGCGACGTCAACAGTGATAGGGAATTCTTTGCGACTGTTAAAATGAACGACCAGCGCGCTGTTGGCACTGTCAAAGACGTACGCATTTACGCCCGGTACAACGATCTCCTTGGTAGGATGATAAGTTCCAGGGCGGAACACTATGTGGCTGATCCCGACAAGGGTGAGTGGGGCTTGAGGCTGCCACCATGTTTCAGCGGCAAAGAACTGACGGCGACCATTCTGATAACGACCGCGGACGGAAAAGTGCACGAAGGCAACCTGACCGTCAAAGTCCCAAAGAAACCAATCTGGTCAAAATGACCCTCAGCATCCGGCGGAAATTCCTGAATTTCCTCGCATCACAACAATCAGGGCGGGCATCATCACGATTCCCGCCCTTGTTTTTTCGCTCGTTGTTTTTTCCTTCGCGCGTCGCGGTTATTAACAATCTACCAACATGGCCCTGCACATAATGTGTCGGGATTGTGCGATTTCCTGCGTTTTTGTGGGGACTTGGACTGACTTTGAGCCGTCGAACCCCCGCCCAACCGGGCGAAACTGCACATAATAGCACGTCGCGACGAGGAAATGAGGCTTGAGGTTTACCCGCCTCCGGTGGGAAGTGAGACTTGAGAGGGAATAAGGGATGGGGAAGTGGAGCACAGCCGCCCCCGGCTGTGGGTCATTTGCACATGGATTCCTCGCCCCCGAGGGCGGGCACGCTCCAATGCTTTCATAACTTATGAAATAAGCCAGAGGCTTATGAATGTAAAAATGGGCCGCCTGGATTAGGAGCAATTTTTATAGCACATACCAGCACGTCGAGCAATTCAGGAAATGAGGAAATGAGGCCCCGATAAAATCGGGACTCCGAGGCGTCGCTTGAGGAAGTGGGACTTGAGATGAATCTCAAGATGGCGCGCGCGATTTTCCGATATTGAAAAAAGCAGGCTTATTGACCGGATTGAGGGGAGAATGCCGCCGCCCCCGGCCGCATTCTGTCCGCGACTTATTTTGGCAGACCTGAAACAGGCCTACGGAAAGGCACGCCATGAAATTGAACGTCCTCGTTACATGCGCCGGAAGCGCGCTGGCTTCGAGCATTGTCAAAGCATTGCGGCTTGCGCCGTTTGAATTCCGCCTTGTCGCCGCGAGCGGTTTCCCGTGGGGCGCGGCCATTTACGCCGCCGACAGGGGCGTGGTCATTCCTCCGGCGGCTGACGATTCGTACGTGGCGGCCGTCAAGCAAATATGCGAGGAGGAGCGGATTGACGCCGTTTTCCCGGGCAGCGCGCACGAGGCGCTTGTGCTTTCGCACGCGCGCGATGAGATTCGCAACGAGACCGGCGCGGCGGTCATGGTCAGCAATACCGACGCCATGATGGTCGGCTACGACAGGTGGCTGAACGTGCGGTTTCTCAAGGCGGGCGGGTTCAACTTTCCGGAGACGGTCCAGGCCGGGGACAGGAACGCGGTTGTGCGGATGGTCGGCAGGTTCGGCTATCCGGTCGTGGTGAAGCCGCAAACGGCCTTCAGCCCCGGCGGGCTTGTGGTGGCGGGCGACGAGGAGACGCTGGAATTCGCGATACGGCGGCCGAAAGGGCTTCTTGTGCAGGAATATCTGCCGGACGATGACGGCGAGTACGCGGTCGGGTTGTTCTTCAAGAGGGACGGCGCGGTCGGCGGGGCAATCTGCATGCGGCGCGCGGACGCCTCCGGGGGCATGGTCGTCATGGAGGCGACGGATTCGCCGGCGGTCAGCGCCGAGGCGAGCCGGGTTGCCGCGGCGGTAAAGCCCGCGGGGCCGTGCACGGTGCGGGTTCGCATGGCGGACCGCGGTCCCGTAACGTTTGCCGTTGAGCCGTACTTTTCCGCTGAGACGGGGGTGCGCGCGGCCTTTGGCTTCAACGAGGTCGAGTCCGCCATAAGGCATTATCTTCTGGGGCAGGACGTTGCGCCGGTTTGCGGCAGGGAAGGCCTGTTTGTCCGGTACTATGATGAGGTGCTCGTCCATTTGGAGAAGCCGCGGTCAGCGGACGCGGGTGCGCCACAAGGGCAAAAAATCTTGGTGCGGGGCTAAATTTTTCGGATTTTAATGCCGAAAATCAAACCGTGGATAGTGCATTCATACAGTGCCTCGTACCCGCACTGTGTTCAGGGACAACTGTCTCGAAAGGTCGTCATGGCGAAAGTTTTCATCATTGAAGATAACGCTACCATCGCCAAGATATGGAAGGTCCAACTGGAAAGAACCGGCCACGAGGTTACCGTTGCCAGCCGTGGCGCGGAAGCGCTGGAACTGGTGGGCAACGTCATCCCTGACATAATTCTTACGGACCTCATGCTGCCGGGGATGAACGGTTTTGAGGTTGTCCAAAAACTGCGCGGAAGGGAAGATACGAAGGACATTCCGATAATAATACTGACGGCGACGAGTTCGCACCAGAGCAAGGAACGAGCGGCGCTGATGGGGATACACAGATACATTGTGAAGTCCGAGTGTACCCCCAGGCAACTGGGCGAAGCCGTCACGGCCGCTTTGAGCGCGGCGAAGACAAATTAAAGCATCTCCAAATCAGGCCATGCCCCTTTAATCTCGCTTGCGGCGCTTCACCGCGCATCTAAACTATGTTTTTAGGACTTCCGCATGTCCAAAAAAGAATTCTCAATGCTGGCCACCCTTGAAGCGGCGGGCATGCTCGATGAAAAACAGCGCCTGCGCATTGAGCAGGAACTGGGCAAGACCAAGAAATCAATAAGCGCACTGCTTATCGAGATGGGCATCATTTCAAAAGAGGCAAGCCAGGAAGTCCTTGAACTGCTCTACAACGCGCCTTTTGTGCGGCTCTCCTCGTACCTTCTCAATCCCAATGCCGTGCAACGGGTGCCTGAGAACCTCGCGCGACAGTACAGGGCCATACCGGTTGATATCGAGGGCAACAACCTGAGCGTCGCGATGGCGGATCCCTCGGACATCTTCGCGCTCGACGACCTCAAGGCCGTCACCGAATGCAAGATTACGCCCCTTGTCGCCGACGAAGCGGAAATCGCCTCGGCCATCGAGCGCTACTACAGCAAGACAAACCTCGCCGAAGACGCCGTCAAACTCGGCGAAACGGGAGCGGATGGGGGAACGGTCGAGCAAGCCGATGAAAACGAAGACCTGCAGATAGACGACCTGAAGAGCCTCGGCGAGCAGGCCCCCGTCATAGAGATGGTCAACCAGATAATCCTGCGCGCCGTAAAATTCGACGCAAGCGACATCCACATCGAACCGGTAAAGGACGGACTGCTCGTGCGCTTCCGCGTGGACGGCATGCTGCAGGACAGCGTAAGCATTCCGCGCAGCGCCCGCGCCGCCATCGTGTCGCGCGTGAAAATCATGTCGAAGTTGGACATCGCCGAAAAACGCCTCCCGCAGGACGGCCGCTTCCAGGCAAAGGTCGCCAACAAGGAAGTGGATTTCCGCGTTTCCACGCTCCCCGGCATCCACGGAGAGAAGGTCGTCATACGACTGCTCGACATGTCAAAGGGCGTCCAGCCGCTTTCCAAACTCGGCGTCGAACCGGACGACTTCCAGCGCCTGCTTGATATGATTAAGAAGACCACCGGCATCGCCATCGTAACCGGACCGACCGGCAGCGGCAAAACGTCCACCCTCTACTCGATACTCGACATGATAAAGTCGCCGGAGAAGAACATCGTTACCGTCGAAGACCCCGTCGAGTATCAACTCGAACGCATCTACCAGGTGCAGGTGAATCCCAAGATAGGGCTGGACTTCGCAAACGTCCTGCGCTCCGTGCTGAGGCAGGACCCGGATATCATCATGCTGGGCGAAATCCGCGACCAGGAGAGCGCGGAACTCGCCATCCGTTCGGCCCTCACCGGCCACATGGTCATAACCACCCTGCACACCAACGACGCCGCGCAGGCCATCACGCGAAGCGTTGACATGGGCTTGAACCCGTACCTTATCGCGGCCACCTACAACGGCGTGCTCGCGCAGCGGCTCGTGCGAAAACTTTGCGACAAATGCAAGAAAGCCATAAAACCCAAGGACGACGTCCTCAAATCGCTCGGCCCGCTCGGCGAAAGCCTCAAGGGCAAGGAGATTTACGAGCCTATCGGCTGCCCGCACTGCGAAAACCGCGGCTACAAGGGCCGCACCGGAATTTTCGAGGTCCTCTCGCTCGGCTCGCGGCCGATGAAAGACCTCATCCTCGCCAACGCCCCGTCCCGCCAGATATTCGAACAGGCGCGCAAGGAAACCAACGCGTGCTCGCTCCTTGAAAACGGCGTCAAGAAAGTCCTCCGCGGCGAAGCCAGCCTCGAAGAAATCATCCGTGTCGCCTTCTAGGTCAAGGCCAGAGGTGAAAGGTCAGAGCAGGCTTGAGGCGGTCCGCAAGGGCCGCCCTTAATATTTTCCCGCAAAATCCCCGCTATGGATTTCCTCCGCTTTCGGATGCCGGAGGATTTGCGCTGTCAGCCGGTGTCTGATGGTGGAGCAGAACCGCCCGATGCCGGAGGAGTTGCGCTATCCGAGGGATATGCTGCGTCTGGTTGCTCATATTCAGGCTCGGCAGGCGAGGAATCTTCGTAATATGGTTCCTGGCCTGGCAGCTGCATAGGTATTATACCCTTGTTTGCGTCCTCTATTAACGAATGCTCGCGCTTCGTGAGGTTTTGAAGAATCCGATACTCCTCGCTGTCTTGCGGGTATTCCTTCGCAGTCTGTACGAAGTATTGTTCAGCTAGGCGATATCCCAACAGGTACTCGATAATATAATAACAGATGGTTCCCGTATTTGTTGGATTTACCAGAGACTTGTTACGGGAAAGTAACCGTTCCGTAACGGGCTTTAACGCGGGCAGACCTATTTTCACGAGGGCATCACTGGCATAAGTTCTACGGTCAAGCGGAAGACTCATTGTCTCGTTGCTGTCCTTATACCAGCCATCCTCGCTCAGCAGTATGATTTCGAGCAATGCCGGAATTGCTTCTTTGGCCCGGAGGTCGCCGAGGATTTTTGCCGCGGCAACAACTGCGGGACGATTTGTCTCCTGCAGGTTCTTGTCTTTGATAATCTCTATCAGCATATTGATCGTTTCGGCTCTGTGATCGAGGATTTCCTTGCGGGCTTGGTCCATCTGTTTTTGCTTGCCGGAGAGGAGCGCTTCACGCCAGCGGTCGCGAACGGCGCCCCGCTTCTGCTCCGGGGACGTGTCCGATGGATTGGGAAGGATTTCAAATTCGATGATATTGGAGATGATATTCATTTTGGGATCCGGGGTCCATGGGTCGCCATCCGAAGGACGATCCGTTGGCAAAGATATTTGGAGAGTGTATTTCCCGGCTTTTTGGAACTTTGCAGCCAAGAAACCTTCATTAATGTTACGGACGTGATCCTTTACGCCACCAGGTAGAAAGACCTGATCAGTATCTGGACTAAGGCCGGGGGCCTGGGTATGTCCACTTTCCACAATTTCACCATCATGGGTTATTTTATACCGTGCACCAGGCATCCCTCCCATGGCCCGAACACCTGTACTTTTGTTTTCAATGTGGATATGTAATATTATTTCCTCTCCTACGATGTATGTAGGTTTGTCAGTAAAGATCGTAATGAATAATCCAACTTGTATGGTACTGGCGGTGGTCTTGCAGCCCGCAATGAGAGCGATTGCGAGCAACGCGAGAGCAAAGAAGAATGCTTTGCGCATGATGGTCACCTTGACGCCGATGTTTGTAGTTCGGGCCTTCTACAGTGTATAACCGTCGGCGGGGGAAAAGGTTCAAAATAAAACACCCTAATTTTCTTAGTGTCTTTCGTGCCTTGGTGGTTCATTAAGGATGTGAAACAAAAAAGCCGCTCCGGGTGGAGCGGCTTCGGTTTTCGCCGTGGATGCGGGCAACGGAACCCTTCCCGTCCCCCGATCAGATCGGGGTCCTCTTTAGCGTCTGACCCCCGTGGGTCAGTAGATTGCGTAGGATGAAACCTGTGTGCGGACCGGGCAGAACTGGATTATCTGCGAGAGAATTTCGCGCATTTCGTTGCGGTTGACGATCATGTCCACCAGCCCGTGCTCCATCATGAATTCGCTTGTCTGGAAGCCGTCCGGTATCTTCTGGTTGCGCACGGTGGTTCCCCACACCCGTGGGCCGGAGAGGCCGATTAGCGCCTTGGGTTCGGCGAGGAGGTAGTCGCCGAGCGAGGCGAACGAGGCCATCGCTCCGCCCATGGAGGGGTTGGTGAGCACGGAGATGAACAGTCCGCCGGCGTTCTTGTAGCGGCCGATTGCGGCGGCGGTCTTTGCCATCTGCATCAGCGAGATCATGCCTTCGTCCATTCGCGCGCCGCCGCCTGAGCCGCAGATGATGACCAGCGGCAGGCTTGCTTCCTTTGCGGCTTCCGCGATGCGGGCGATCTTTTCGCCGACGACCGAGCCCATTGAACCCATCATGAAGCGGCTGTCGGTGACGGCGAACATGATGTCGTAGCCGCGGATGCGGCCTTTGCCGACCACCGCCGCGTCCCTAAGCCCCGTCGCTTTCTGCGCCTTGGTCAGGCGCTCGCGGTAGGGCTTTTCGCCCTGGAAGTTCAGCGGGTCGCAGGGTTCAAGGTTCGCGAAATACTCCTCGAAACTTCCTTCGTCGAGAAGGAACTTTATTCGATTGGCTGAACTGATTGTAAAGTGATAGTTGCACTCCGGGCAGACGTGCAGTTTTTCTTCAACGCGTTTTTTGTAGACCGGACTGCCGCACCCATTGCACTTCATCCACAAACCGTCCGACACCTCCTTCTTTTTACGGAAGGTGATGCGCTTAAAGTTGTCCCATGCCATATTTTTCTCTCCCGCCTCAGCCTCAACTTCTTTCTTCGAGCCGAGACTCTTATGGTCAGTGTAGGATAAAGAAACCTCGACTTCTCACCGCTTCCACGGGTTGCGTCTTCCCACCGGCGCCGCCTTGCGTTGGCCTTTCAACCGCCCATGTCTCCCGGCGCTGCCGTCTCCCTGCTGACGTTCCGCGGACTGAGCGCCGTCCGTTGGGGCGAACCCCGCCGTCCGGCGACGATTCATAGTGCGCAGACCTTTTGGGTGGCTATCGCGGTTTCACTGTAAATAAACGCTTTTGTCTATTTGGCACAAAACGACCCCGAGTTCAAAAGCGCTTCTGAACGTCAAGATCGTTCATGTATCCCCTCATTAGAGCGTTCCCAGTAGTATAACCGGATTATCGGCATTGGGCAAGGAATTTTCCAAAAAATCTTGTCCTGCCGGAGGGGCGGGCGGGCTGAATGTTATAACACCTTATCGTGTATGTTGTTATGGCTGGACGCCCTCCGGGGTCGGATGTGGAAAACGGCAAAATTTTCTGTTGACAGGGTATTCCCCGGAACCGGAATAGGAGGGTTCTTGCCGGCACATACAAGCACATCGCCGGCTCTTCCCGCGGAGTCCCTTTCTTCAGAAAAGGGCGGATATCGCCGATAACTGGATAGAGAGATAGGCTATGCGCCCTCGCGGAAGTTGGGGGCATTGAACTTGGAAAGAGAATCCCATGATTAATCTCAAACACGGCCCGAAAATCGTGACGCGCCCGGGTGAAGCGCCTCCGGAATTCGACGGCGACGCGAAAAAGAAACTTTACGCCGTTAAAGTAAGCCTTGGGGACGTTGTCCTGGCCGAGGGCATTATCCAACTGCCTTCCGGCACCGAATCCGGAAAGCCCACGGAGAGCGCTTCGTAAGGAGGGAATCCGTGAACGTTCTTGTTGTGGCGGCGCATCCTGATGATGAAATTCTCGGCCCCGGCGGCGCCATCGCCCTGCACGCGCAGAGGGGAGACAAGGTGTGTTCCATCCTGCTTGGCGAGGGCATCACTTCGCGCAGGGAGGAAGACGGCGTGGCCCCGACGGCCGAACTGATAAACCTCAAGCAGAACGCCCTCGAAGCCGCCTCCATCATCGGAGTCGAAAAGACGTACTTCTTCGATTTCCCCGACAACAAGTTCGACACCATCCCCCGCCTGCGCATCATCAAGGCGATAGAATCGCTCAAGAGCGAAATCAGGCCGGACATCGTCTACACGCACCACAGGAACGACCTGAGCATTGACCACAGGATAACCTTCGACGCCGTGCTTACGGCGTTCCGCCCGGTCGTCGGCGAAACGGTCAGGCGGATTCTATCCTTCTCCGTGCCTTCCAGCACGGAATGGTACGCGCCCGCCGGAGAAACGGCCTTCATGCCCAACGTCTTCGTGGACATCAGCAAGACCCTCGAGAAAAAAATCAAGGCGATGCGGGCGTACAAGAGCGAGATACGCGAATATCCTCATCCCCGTTCGCCCGAGGCGCTGGAGGCGATTGCGAAAGTCTATGGCGTCACGGTGGGGATGAGTTACGTTGAGCCTTTCGTTCTCGTCAGGGAGTTGTGCTGATGGCGGCGGAAGAAACGGTTGCGGCCTTCAGGGTTGACGGCAATGCCGACATGGGCATGGGGCGCGTGATACGCTGCCTGGCGCTGGCCGCGCTTGTCCGCAGGAAAATAACGCCGCGCATCTATTTCGTCATGCGCGATTTCGACGTCGCCGTGGAAAAGGTGATTGAGGAAGGATTCCCCGTTCTGACGCTCCCGCCGGAGACCGACCGCGCCGCTGAAATGAAATTGCTGGACGAAACCATCCGGAAAAAATCCGTCTCGGTTCTCGTGATTGACACGCCGGACGGGGACAGCGCGCTCGTCGCGCCGGCGCGCGCGCAAGGCGTGAAAGTCGCCGTGATGGACGACCACGGCGGAAAGAGTTTCGGCGCGGACCTGCTGGTGAACGGCGGCCTTGTCGCCGAATTCACGCGCTATCCCGCCGGTGCCGCGGACAAACTGCTCATCGGGCCGCAATACATGATAGTCCGCGAGGACTTCATGCTGCATAGTCTGCGCGAGAAGAGGATAAGCAAGGAAGTCCGCTCCGTACTCGTCGCCATGGGCGGGGCGGACCCGTATCGCACGGTCTATTCCGCCACCGAGGCGATGGAGGAGGTGGAGGGGGACTACAAGTTTGTCATCGTGCTGGGCAATGCGTTTGTGGACGTTGCGGGCTTCGAAAAGTACGCGAAGACGAAAAGGCATGAATACGCCGTGCTGTGCAACGCGGCAAACCTCGCCTTCCTGATGGACCAGGCTGACGTGGCCGTGGTGTCCGCCGGCAGGACGCTGTACGAACTTGTGTGCACGCGAACGCCGGGCCTTGTTGTCTGCATGGACGAGTTCCAGGTGAAGGAAGCCGCGGAATTCGAGAGGCGCGGCGCGATAATCAATCTCGGCTTCTGGAGGCAGGTTACGGCGGCGGCCATCGCCGAAAAATTGGCCGCGCTGATAGCCGACCACAAGAAGCGCGCGCAGATGTACCAGAATTGCCGCGGCATAACCGACGGGCGCGGCGCTTCGCGCGTGGTTGAAGAATTGTTCGGCAAGTAACGGCCGGCCCCTCAGAACAGCACGTCAAGGACAATGCTCGCCATCAAAGTCGCGCTTACAATCCCGTTCAGCGTCAGGAACGCGGTGTCCACCCGCGACAAATCTCCGGGCCGGATTATCAGGTGCTCCACGACAAGCAGAGCGGCGATGACGATTATCCCGGCGGCGAAAATCGCTCCCATGTGCGCGGCCAGGAGCAGTCCGACGAGGAAGAGCGCCGTCCCGCCGTGAAGCATCGCCGAAAACAGGAGCGCCTTGCCTATCCCCAGCGATTTCGGTATCGAATGCAGCGGCGAGGCCGCGTCGATTTTGTAATCCTGGCAGGCGTAGATGATGTCGAACCCCGCCACCCAGAGAACCACCGCGCCCGCGGCCAGCGCCGGAATTTCGAAACGCCCGAAATTCCCCAGCACGCCTATCCACGCCCCGATCGGCGCCAGCGCCAGCGAAAGCCCCAGGAAGAAATGCGTCAGCGCCGTGAAGCGCTTGGTGAACGAATAGCCCAGTATTATTGCAAGCGCCGCCGGCGCGAGATGGCCTGCGAGCGGATTTAGCAACTCCGCCGCGATTTGGAAGACTATCGACATGCACAGGACGAATATCGCCGCCGCGCGCCGCGATATGCGGCCTGTAACAAGCGCGCGGTTTGCCGTGCGCGGGTTCGCCGCGTCGAAGCGCACGTCAACGATGCGGTTGAACATCATCGCCGCGCTTCTTGCGCCGACCATCGCGACGACGATGAGAACGCACTTTTCAACGATGAAGGCAATGTCCGGATGGCCGCGCTCCGCGAATGCCAGCGCCGCGCCCGCGAACGCGAACGGCATGGCGAATACCGTGTGCGTGAACTTGATTTCGGAAAGGTAGATTCGCGCGGTCTGGAACATGGGCCTCTAAGAATTCTTTTTCCCTCTCCATCTGCGGACGAGCGAGTTGTTCATGCCGACGGCGTCGAGCGCGCGCGAGACGACGAAGTCCGCGAGTTCCTCTATCGACCGCGGGCCATGGTAGAACGCCGGGCACGCCGGCAGGATTACCGCGCCCGCGCGGGCGAGGCGCAGCATGTTCTCGAGGTGAATCGCGCTGAGCGGCGTTTCGCGCGCGACGAGGACCAGCGGCCTGTGCTCCTTCAGCGTCACGTCCGCGGCGCGGTGGATGAGGTTCGTGCCGTGGCCGGACGCTATCGCGCCAAGGGTGGACATGGAACACGGCGCGATTATCATGCCCGCCGTTGCGAAACTGCCGCTCGCCGGCGGGGCGGACATGTCCGCGGCGGAAACGTAATGGACGTTCCTGACGCCGGCGAATTTTTTCAGGTCCGGCTTCTTCGGCTCAAGGTCAACGCCCAGTTCCTCGCGTATCACGCCGAGCGCGTTGTCGGAGATGCTCAGCCACACCTCCGCTCCCGCCGCGCAAAGCGCCTGCAGAGTCCTGCGGCCGTAAATCGCGCCGCTTGCGCCGGTGATTGCAAGGATTATTCGTTTGCTCATGCTCTTCCTTTATCTGCTTGCCAGCACGTTCAGCAGCCACGCGTGGTAGCGGTTGACTTGCGCCGTGTCCTCGAAGGCGATTTCCTCCGGCTCCGCGCCCGCCAGAAAACGCTGGGTGAGGACCGTTACGTAGGCCGCGGGCGAATTGTGCATGAGCGCCTCAAGCACGGCCCGGAAGTTTTCCCGCGCGGTCGGCGACTTCGCCTCGCCCAGTCCGCGGAAGCATATTTCCCCGCGTGAGATTTTGTAATATTCGTGCGGCTTCTTCGTGAAAATGTTGAGGGAGACCTCGAGGCGCGGCTTCGGCCTGACCGCCTTGCTTTCGACGCTTTCGTGAAACGCCTTCAGCGGGTTGAACTTGTGCAGCGTGTCGCGGATGTTCATCGGGCCGGCCGAACCGCTTTCGGAAAGGCGCTCCGAACGCAGAATCTCGCAGACGCTGAGAAACATGATTTGCGCGTACGCTATCCGCGCCAGCGGGCCGTCCTTCCTTTCGCTGACGGCGAGCGAGTCCGGCGTCAGTTCCATTTCCTTCACGGCCGACGGGTGGGGCAGCGGCTCAAGCGACGTGGTCGGCAGGAGCACTGTTTCGACTCCGAGCGCGTCGAGCCTGCGCTGTATTTCCGCGCCGACGACTTTCGGCAGGCCGCTCGCCAGGAACCCGAAGCCCTTGCGCAGCGACAGCGCGATTTCCGCCAGGGGCGCGTTGAAGAACTCCGCGGTAACGCGCGCCGCGGCAGGGATGTCGATCTTCTGCTCGCGCGCGAGAAGCAGGCAGTATTGCTCGCCCTCGTTGCTCATAGCGGCCTCAGTATCACAAGCACGTTGTAAATCGCGTGGGTGTATATCGCCACGCCCAGCCCGCGCACGAGAAATATCCCGCCGAGTACGATGCCCGCGATGAAGTAGAACATGCAGCGCCTTATGTCAAAATCCGCGAGCGTCGGCATCTGGAAGTGGCTCAGCGAGAACAGCGCCGAGGAGACGATGAACGCAAACGCGAGCGCCGTGAACTTCTGCGCCCGCACGGTGTGCGTGAGCCACGTGTACATCATGCCGAGGATGAGCAGGCGGAAGAAAAGTTCCTCGTACACGCCCGCCCCGAGGGCGAGGCCGATGTTCTGCAAGGGCGAGATGGGCGGGGGCGCGTCGGCTTGCCCGCCCTGGACGCTGAGCAGCGCCGTCACGCACGCGCTGAGCACAAGCGCGTACGAAAGGCCTTCGATTACTATCCCCGGCCAGAGCGCCGGGTCGAATTTCCGGCGCTTGTTCAGGTACGCCACCGCGATTACAGCGGCCGTGAATAGCAGGGCGTTGAAGACGAGCAGGCCGTTGAAGCCGTGCTCCTCGATGAAGCGGGTGAGGAAGTCGAAGCGGTTCTGTACCTTGAAATTGCTCAGGCAGAGCGCCGCCTCGTAGATTGCGAGCAGCGGGATCGTCAGGACCAGGCTGTTCACCAAACTGCGCGACTGGTCCAGGTAGCCCGGCAAACTCCGCCTTTTCTTGCTCTCAGCCATGCTCTTTTCTTCACCAGCGGACTGCGACGGCACAGGAACGCGAACTCCGGCACACTTATACCACGTCCGCGCCCCTCAGTCAACGCGCGGGTTTTCCGGCGGTTGTAACTTGACGCGCGAACAAAAGCCGCCGGTTCACAGCATGAAAAGCATTTCCGTGTAGGCCGGCAGCGGCCAGATGGACCGGTCCACGATCCGTTCGAGCGCGTCGGCGGAGCCGCGCACCGCTGCCATGGCTTTCACCACAATGTCGCGCGCGGCCTCCGCCCGGGCGGCCAGTTCCTTGACGGCGCTGGCCTTGGCGAGGGCCTCTTCGAGGCCGGCAATATTGCGGTTCAGAGCGCCGAGGAGGGCGTTGAGGTCGCTGAGCAGGCCGAGATGTACGCCGGCGTCCGCGCCCGCGGCCTTGACGTTGGCGGCCGCGTCGGCCACCACGCCGGAATACCGGACGGCGGCCGGCAGGATCTCGCGCCGGGCCATGGCGAGCATTGTCAGGGCCTCGATGTGGATGTCCTTCACGTATTTCTCCAGCAGGATCTCATATCTGGCATGAAGTTCCTCCGACGTGAGCACGCCGTGGCGGGCGAGCACCGCAACATTTTCCGGGTCGACAATCCGCTGGATGGCGTCCACGGTGTTATTGATGTTCGGCAGACCGCGCCGGGCGGCCTCGCGCGTCCAGTCGGCGGCGTAGTTGTTGCCGTTGAAGATTACGCGGGTGTGGTTTTTTGCGATGTCGCTGAGGACCTCCTGCACCGCGGCGTTGAAATCCTTGCTCTGCGCGCGTTCAAGATTGTCCGCGATTCCGGCCAGTCCCTCGGCCATGATGGAGTTCAGCACGTAGTTGGCCATGGCCAGGGAGACCGGTGCGCCGGGCATGCGGAACTCGAACTTGTTGCCCGTGAAGGCGAAGGACGAGGTGCGGTTGCGGTCGGTCATGTCCTTTGGCAGAGTCGGCAGGCTGTTCACGCCGACCTTGAGGTATCCCGCGCTTTTTGCGGCGGCCTTGCCTGCGCCGGCGAGATTCTCCAACACGTCGGTGAGCACTTCGCCCAGGAAGATCGACACGATGGCCGCGGGCGCTTCATTCGCGCCGAGGCGGTGGTCATTGCCGGCGGACGCGACCGACGCGCGCAGGAGGGTGGCGTACTTGTCCACGGCCTTGATGACGGCGCACAGGAACACCAGGAACTGGGCGTTGTCATGCGGCGTCTCTCCCGGCTCGAACAGGTTGATGCCGTCGTCGGTGCTCATGGACCAGTTGTTGTGCTTGCCTGAGCCGTTCACGCCCGCGAAAGGTTTTTCATGCAGCAGGCACACCATGCCGTGCCGCAGGGCGACCTTGCGCAGGACCTCCATGACCAGTTGGTTGTGGTCGCACGCCACGTTGACGGCGGTGTACACCGGCGCGATCTCGTACTGGCCGGGCGCGACCTCGCAGTGCTGAGTCTTGGCCGACACGCCCAGCCGCCACAACTCCGTGTTCACCTCGTTCATGAACGAGGCCACGCGCTCCTTGAGGCTGCCGAAGTAGTGGTCCTCCAACTCCTGCCCCTTGGGGGGCGTAGCGCCGAAGAGAGTGCGCCCGCAGGTTACTAGGTCAAGCCGCCGGTCGTAGAAGCGCTTGTCCACAAGGAAGTATTCCTGCTCCAGTCCGGCGGTGCTGAACACGCGGCTGGAGGCGGTGTTGCCGAACAGCCGCAGGATTCGCAGGGCCTGCTTGTTCAGGGCCTCCGTGGACCTGAGAAGCGGGGTCTTGTTGTCCAGAGCCTGGCCGGTGTAAGAGCAGAACGCGGTGGGGATGTAGAGCGTGATGTTGCCGCCGTCGGCCTTGACGAAGGCCGGCGAGGTGCAGTCCCAGGCCGTGTACCCGCGCGCCTCGAACGTGGAGCGCAGTCCGCCCGAAGGGAACGACGAGGCGTCCGGCTCGCCCTTGATAAGGTCCTTGCCGCCGAACTCCATAATTGTGTGGCCGTCAACTGTTGGCGAGATGAACGAATCATGTTTCTCGGCCGTGACGCCGGTCATGGGCTGGAACCAGTGCGTGAAATGGGTGGCGCCCTTTTCGATGGCCCAGTCCTTCATCGCGTTGGCGACGACGTCGGCGATGGACCTGTCCATCTCCGCGCCTTCGTCGATGGCGCGGCGCAGGGTCTTGTACACGGTGCCGGGCAGATGCTTGCGCATCACCTCATCGTTGAACACGTTGATGCCGAAAATGTCGGAAATGCTTTCGCGCGCGGCTCCGTTGGTTTTTGCGGGCATGGATGTTCTCCATCAGTGGGAAGCGGGCTTATACATGAAACCGGCCACGGCTGCGCGTGTTTCATGCGCGTCGGGTCGTCCGCTTTCTTATACCACTTGCGAGGCTTTCCGTCAACGCACCGGCTTCTCCAGCAAAAACGGCAAACGAAGGGTCAATGCCCTTGTTTGCCGTTTCCTGCCCGGTTCCGCAGGTTACATGATGTGGAGGAACGTGTACATGATTTTGCGCGCCTCGCGCAGGCGGTCCTTGTTGCTCAGTTTTTGCAGTTCCTCGTTGAGGTGCGCGTCCTTGTGGTCCATCAGGCGCCTGATCGCGAAATCAATAATCTGCGGCGAGAACACGCCGTCCCTCTCGTAGAGTTTGCGGTCGCGTTCCAGGGCACTGGCGGATTCGTGGCACGAGGCCGGAAGCGACTCGAGTTTCCCGGTGAGCGCGGCGTCTTTGGAAATGTTCCCGACCACGTGCAGGCGGCTGGCGGTTTGCAGGGCGTTCTTGGACGTAAGCCCCGCCTCCATGGCCACGCATAGCCCCGCGAGAAGCAGGTACACGTCCGCGGAGCCATCGGGCACGCGGAATTCCACCGTTTGCAGGTCCGAATCCATTTCAAATTTTTCCTGTTGCACCGAATTGGCGCGCATGGCAAGGTTGTCCAACCCCCGCCAGCCGATCGGGACGCGCACCATCACTGAGCGGTTAAATTCGCTCCAGCATATCCTGGTCGGCGCTTCCTGGTTCGGCACGAGCCGCAGGTACGCGGAGGAGACGGTGTTGCCGAATGCGGTGAGGCTGGGGGCGTAGTCGAGCATCCCGGCGATCATCTTTTTCGCGGCCGCGCTGAGTTTCCCGCGGGAATCGAGCATGACCGACTTGCCGTTCTTGTAGCAGGCGAGGTGGAAGTGCATGCCGCTGCCGGCGTCGCCTTCGTCGAGTTTCGGCGCGAAGGTTACGTTGCAGCCGTGCTTCATGGCGACGTTGCGGATGACCCATTTGCTTATCAGCACGTAGCGCGCCATGTCTTCGATGGGCGCGAGGAGGAACTCCACTTCATGCTGCTCCATCCGCTTGCCGTCGAGTTCCGGGCAGTCGGTGTACGCCTCGCCGGTGAGGTTGCCCACTTCGCCGTGGGTGTATTTGACGTGGCCGGTGATGCGGCCGAGGATGTCAAGGATTTCGTCCGTAACCTGGCCGCGCTTCAAAAATGGGGCCGCCTCGTGGTAGCCGCCCTGGCGGCGCGTCGGGAATAACTGCGACTCGTCGCTGAAAATCAGGTAGTACTCGATTTCGCCCAGCGCGTATGGTTCCAGGCCGGTCTTTTTCTCGAACCGTTCGCGGGCGCGCGCCAGCGTGTTGTCCGGCGTGCGGTGGTCGGGCTTGCCGTCCCTGTCAAAGAAGCGGCAGCAGATGTCCAGCGTGTTCTCCGCGAACGGGTTGAGGAACGCCGTCCTGTAAACCGGCACGACGTACATGTCGCCGCTGGCGTGGTCCATCATCCCGGGGAAAAGGCTTGAGCCGTCAGCGCGCTCGCCGTTTGCCAGCACGCGTTCTATCTGGCGCCGGTTCGCCACGGGTATCTTGAGTTCCTTGAGCCGTCCGTCGCCCGCGGGATAGCGGAAGCGGACGCTGGTGATTCCGCGCCGCTCGATGATGTCCAGGATGTCCTCGCGCTGCCATTCATCCGGCAGTTTGCCGAGTTCCTTGACAAGCGGGTTCGAATTCATCATCAAGAGTTCTTCGCGTTCCATGATTCACTCCGGCGTCAATGTGTAAACTTGTTTCACGTTGCCTAACGACTTTCGGTCAACTATAATGGAAACCTTTATTATATTGCGCGGGAGGCGCGGTTGCAATTCTTTTCCTTTCATGGCGCGGCTTCCGGATGGGGCGGCGTCCGGTTTTTATCAGCAGGGCGGAAAACGTGAAGGTGCCACTCCAATACGGCAGCGAAAAGATTCTGATTGAAATCCCGGCCAAGTTCGAGGCGGCTCTGCTCCAGCCGGCCAATGCGCCGGCGGTGGGCGACGTGGCGAAGGCGCTCAGGTGCGCGGTGGAAAAGCCGGCGGATTCCGAGCCGCTTTCGGGCCTCGTCCGCGAAGGGGCGCAGATTGTGGTTGTCGTCTCCGACGGCACGCGCAACTCCGCCACCGATGTTTTTCTTGAGCCGCTGATAAATTTGCTCAACTCCTTCGGCGCGAAGGACAGCGACATCACGGTCCTCATCGCGTACGGCTCGCACGAGCGCCACACGCCGGATGAACTCCGCACTCTGCTCGGCGCAGGCGTTGCGCGGCGAGTCAGCATCGAACATCACGACTGCTTCGACGAGCAAATGCTGATTCCGGTGGGGGAGACCTCGCAGGGCGTGCCGGTTGCGGTGAACCGGCTACTTCTGGACAGCAGCCTTGTCATCGCAACGGGCGCGGCCAACTACCACTACTTCGCCGGCTACGGCGGCGGGCGCAAGGCGCTTGTGCCGGGCTGCGCGGCGCACGAGACAATCCTCGCCAACCACCGCCTGACCTTGAGCGACGCGCCCGGACTCACCGGCCTTTTGAATCCGCACTGCGACAGCGGCGTGCTCGACGAAAACCCCGTGCACGAGGCGGCGCTTGAGGCTGCGCGCATGGCGCCCAACGTGTTCCTGCTGAACGTCGTGCTGAATCCGGCGGGCGACATCTGCGGGATTTTCGCGGGCGAACTCGACGCCGCGCACCGCAAGGCCTGCGCGATGGTGGACGAGATTTACAGGGTGCAGGTTCCCGCGCCGTTCGACATCGTCATCGCGTCGTGCGGCGGATTCCCCTACGACCGAAACCTCATCCAGATGCACAAGGGCATCCATCACGCCGCGCAGATTGTGAGGGACGGCGGGCGCCTTGTCTTTTGCGGCGAGTCGCGCGACGGCGTGGGGAGCGATACGTTCGAGCAGTGGTTCGACTTTGACACGATGGAAGAGATGGCCGCGGAAATCCGCGCAAATTATACGCTGAACGCGCACACCGCCTACGCCATGCGCGAGAAGTCGCAGCGGATAAAAATTTTCCTGCGGTCGCTGTTGATGGACGACCTCGTTCAGAAGATGGGCCTTGAGCCGACGTACGACATGCAGCGCACGGTGAACGAACTCATCGCGAAAACCGGCCGCCCGTCGATAGCCATCATTCCCGACGCGAACCTGCTTCTTCCCGTCCTGCCGTGAAAGGGGAGCGCGCTACTTTTTCTTCCACTGATGGCCGCAGTGATTGCACGTCCATTTTCTTGACATGAACGGCAGCGGAAGGCCCAGAAGAAGGATGGATAGGAAGATGGCGCGCGTGGAGAATTTTTCGTAATGAATGTCGGATGAGCCGCAGTTCGGGCAGCGCAGGTCGTAGTCTTCATCCTTCGAATCCACCACGTTGTCTTCGCGGACCGGCTTCTTGTTCAGGATTTCCACGGCCCGCGCGGCGTCGCTTTTACTTACCTGGAGTTTCACCCCTCCGACGCCGACGGAAAGGAGCGCGTTCATGCCCACGATATTCGCATCCTGCACGAAACACCGTATCCCTTCCATATCGAGGCGCATCCGCGCAAACTCCGCCTCGGACGGCTGGCCGAAGGTTGCGATCGTTACAAGTTCTTCCGCGGCTTCATTGTCTTGCATTGAGATTAAGCCTCCGCTTAACGTGGCAACATATTATACCACGCGCGGAGGCAATCTCTTTGCGAGTTATTTACCTTCTCTGCCCGGTTGTGCCTTCCATCAGTCCCGGCGCGGTTCAGGGAATATGGATGGGAGGAAGTTTCGGTTTATTGTCGCCCTCGCCGCCGGAAAAACTGGGAACGCCGGGCACGTTTGGCGCCTCGGGCAGGTTGGGTTTGTACTTGTCCAGCGAGTCGGTTATCTGCCTCAGGCCGGCCTTCTTCGCCGCCTCCTTGAAACTATTCATAAGCCCGGCCTCGTCAAACATCACGTACGGCGCGTAAGGCTTGCCGCGGAAGTTCAAAGTCGTGTCGAGATTGTTCAGGACGTCCATGAGTTGCTTTGACTGCGCCGGGTCGAGTCCCATAAGTCCCTTGTCGCCCGTTGATGCCTTGAGGTCCGCGAGTTGTACCCGAAGCGGAACGTCCATGCCGCCCAGCCCTATTTGGCCGTCCTTTATCGAGAGGGTCGCCGTGCCGCCGTTGAACTTCATCGTGTTGTCGGCGCTGAGGATTTTCTGCACATCGGCAAGGTTCACGTTTTTCGCTTCAAGGTTGAGCAGGTTCGGCAGGGAAGCGTCCATGAGGCTGAACATAAGGTTACCGGCGAGGTTCCCGTCCTGCGTGTTGAATTTCAGCATCGGGTTTACGCCCGCGAGTTTCGCGTCCGTGGAGAATTCGGTCCCGAGCAAATCGAGTTTCGTTTCCGTCCCGCCGATTTTGAGGACTAGGCCGCCGACGGTGATTTTCTTGATGAGCAGGCGCGGGCTTTTGTCAACGAGGTCCGAAGCGCGCAGGTTTCTGATGCCGATTTGCGCGATTTGCTCGGGAGTCGGCTGAACGCCGGGTTTCGGCCTGTACTGCTGGTACATCTTGTAATACCGCTCGATTTTTTCCTTCCACTGTTTCGCCTGCTCCAGGTAATCGTAGATGGTCTTGGTCTGGCCGGCGGCGGGCTCGGGCAGCGGATTGTCCTGGCGGAACCTTTCTCCCTTCTGCGCGCGCGGCGAGTCTGTCGCGGCGTCGATGACGCCGATTTCATCAATCACAAAGCGCTTCCGCAGAAGGTCGCCCACGCCGAAATCAATCCGCGTCTCACTCACGCTCACGAGGTTGCGGTCAAGGTGGTCAGGGTCGCACACCTGTACGCCAATCACATTGCAGTGTCCCTGGAAGAGGCTCAGGTTAACCTTCTCGATGTCCACCGTCGCGCCGTTGGCCTGCTCCATCTGCGAAGTCAGCACGCGCTTGAGGATCGGCGCGGCGAAGATGAACTCCGCCGCGAAAATAATCACCAGGAAAACCACCGCCACGATTACGCCGCTCTTGCGAATGTAGCGAGTCTTTTTCTCCAGCGCTTCGGCGTAAGACAGGCCCTTGCGCCCCTTGCCGAAGAAAATCCACGCGAAGATTTTGACCAGCGGCTTCTTTACGAACTGCTGATATTTCTCTGAGCCGGTCTCGAGCGCGGCCATCTTGCGCCTGAACGACATCACGGTACGGTTCAAAAGGATGCTCAGGACCAGCCCCAGCACGATGCCGAGCACAATGCCGCCCAGCGTGCAATAGCGGTCGAGGTCCATCCACGCCGTTACCGGCGCGTTCACGAAGAATCTCGCAATCCCCTCGATGAAGCCGATGGCGAGCAGGCCCTTGCCGATTCCGTACGTAACGTACGTCAGCGGGTACGAAATGAGTTTGCTTACAACGAGAGTGAGCAAGAAAGGCGCGAGGGGCACGTTCATCAGAAGCACGACAAATGCGAGGCAGATATGAAGGAGCGAGACACCGGGCATCATTCCGATTACCATTGCGAGGGTAACTCCCAGGCCGATTTCAAACGGCGTGGAGCCGCCGCGGAAAATGCTGAAAAACTTCCTGATGGTAGTGATTAACATGACTGCACCTCCATCTTGAATGGTCACGACCTTTGGCGGGAACATAACGTCGGACTTTAATTTTCCAAATTACGACTCCGGAAGCGTACCTTTGGGATAAACTTATGTCAAGGAAAGCGAAAGGCGAGATATAACTGAGAGGGGCTATTTATGCTATGCCTATTTGCACGCGCGGAGGAATTCTTCGAGTGTCAAGTCCGCTTTGCGTATTAGTGCGCGAAGGGTGCCGCGCGCGACCACGGGGTGGTCGGGTACGGAAAGCGTGGCGATGTGGCCTTCCTTTGTAAGGATTATATGACTGCCATGCTGTCTTGCCACTTCCCAGCCGAACTTGCTAAGGGCCTTGACCACTTCGCGGGGTCGGAGCAATGGGACAGGAGGCATTAGACTTTTACCTCGACCTGCTTGGTGGCGACGGTGAGCGGCATGCCTTTCTTGGCGCGGACTGCTAGGCATTCACTGATTGCCTTGCGGATATTTTTGACGGCCTCGGCCTCGTTTTTGCCCTGGCTTACACAGCCTGGTATCGAGGGGCAGTCGGCAATGTACATGCCATCCTCATCGCGGCTGACGGTGATGACGAACTTCATTTGTCGGTTCCTCCATCAAGGGATGATGTTTCATTGCTTCCTATCTTACCCGCGCCGTAACAGGCGTCAAGGGGAGTTGCCATTTTTCTTACAACAAAAAGGCCGACGTGTAACATCGGCCTTTGGTGTTCTACGCTGGTGTTTGGACCTTGGCGCTGGTCACTTCTTGCCCTTGGGTTTCCCCGATGCATCGGGGCGGGCCTTTGCGTCCTTGGCGGTTCCTGTCTGTAAATTAGCGAGGATGATTTCGCGGATGGGGTTTTCCCGCAAGTTGACAGTCACCATTGCCGGCGGTCTGACCCCCTTGTCTGTCTCGTTTTGATAGACATTCCTAAAAGAGAACGGCGGTCGTGCTCTTGGATGGAGCGACCGCCGTTTTTGCTGCCTGTTTTTACGTTCCGGTTTCTATCAACGCCTTGCGGTGACAGTCACCGAAGTTTATTCCAAGATGTAGATGTGTTTCTTGGCGCACATGTCCTTCAGTATCTTCGGCCATACGGTGACGCTGACCTCGCCGAGGTGTGCCTTCTTGAGCAGGGCCATGTACGTGCGGGACTGCCCGATGCCGCCGCCGATGCTGAGCGGAATCTTGCTGCTCATGATTGCCTGGTGATACGGCAATTTGAGGAAGTCCAACTGGTCCGTCATCTCCAACTGCTTCTTGAGCGTAACGGGGTTGACACGGACGCCCATGGACGTCAGTTCGTGGCGGCGCTTCGTCACATGGTTCCAGACGAGGATGTCGCCGTTGAGGCCGTGCATGGGCTTGCCGTCTTTGGATTTCGTCTCGGTGACCCAGTCGTCGTAGTCCGCCGCCCTCATTTCGTGCGGGTAGCCGTCCTTGAGCGTCCAGCCGATTCCGTAAATGAAGACCGCGGGGTATTCCTGCAGTATGGCCGTTTCCCGCTGCTTGCGCGGCAGGTCCGGGTACATATCCAGGATCTCCTCGGCATGCAGGAAGGTGAGTTCATCTGGCAGGTTGGGATACTTGCCGGTCTTCAGTTGCGGGAAGAGTTTCTGCACATGCTTCTCCGCGCCCGTGAGGACCTTCCAGATTTTCTTCACGATATCCGTCAGGAAATCGAGGTTGCGCTCCTTCTCCGTTATCGTCAACTCCCAGTCCCACTGGTCCACATAAGCGCTGTGGTCGTGGTCGAGGAAGTAATCCTTGCGCACGGCGTGCATGTCGGTGCACAGGCCTTCGCCCGGTTTCATGCCGAACTGCGCCAGCGCCATTCGTTTCCACTTGGTCGCGGCCTGCACCACCTGGGCGTTGACGGGGTGCTTGTCATAATCGTTTGAGATGTGGAACCCGACGGGGGTGCGCGAACCGTCGCGGTCCAGCATGTCGTTCACGCCGCTCTCAACGTCCACGATCAGGGGGACCTGAACCATTATCAGGTTCAATTCCTTGCACAAGTTCTCCTCGATGTAATTCTTCGCCGCAAAGAGGGCCTTCATGGTTTCCTTGGGGGTCAGGAGGGATTTGTAATCCTGCGGCAGGATTTTCTCCAGGTCCTCATAATTCCCGATGCCCGGACCGGCCAGGTCTGCTTTCTTGTCCGCCATTGTGTTCACCTCATCAAAAATATCCGTTACGTGAATAAGTTCAGCATTTCGCTGAACAACCACACAAAACTTTTTTCAAAAGGGGCTTATGCCGTAGCAAGCCCCGCAAATCGCGAAAGAAGAAGCCCCTCCGGGGGCGGAATTGAAAACCTAACAGTATAGAGAATTCCTGCGCCAAGTCAAGGAAATTATCCCAAAATTTTGGGGGCGGGCGACGGGTCGGACCCCCCCGATATGATCGGGGTGGAGCGCAGACGCGCCAACGGCGCGGCCAGCTCGTAGAATAGCGGTCTGACCCAAGCGAAACCCACAGGTTTTTGCCACAACCTCTAAAAGAACAAGCCCCTCCGGGGGCAGAATTGGAAACCACGTAATATATAGAACTGGCTCGCCAAGTCAAGCAAATTATCCCAAAATTCTGGCGGGCCTCGCCGGGGTTCTGTAGGTGGCCGAATTCATCTCCAAGCACTTGAAATAGTTCAGCCTCAGATGTACGCTACGCAGATGTACGCGGGAACAATTTGTAGTGACGATCTTGAGGTCGTCTCATGGGATTCTTTTACTGAAAATTGAGGAGAATAAAAGTGCGACCGTCAAGTAAAGATGCGTTCAGAAGATTGCTAGTCCTCGAAAGTGTAGTCATGTATGGCATGGTTCATCCATCAAAAGAGGACTTTGCCAAGAAGTTTCAAACCATGACGCGGCCAGAGCAGGCTGAATATGAAGCCCAATGCAAGGCGCTTGCGGGTGCTCAAATCAAGGTCTTGAAAGAGTGCAGTTTGTGGGATTATGCCAGTCCGGAAGAAAAGGCATTTCTGGCAACGTATGGTTTGAACTTAGATGAAATCGGTTATGTACAATCCATTTGGCGAAGGGAGGCGCTCTGGATGCTAGGTTGGGCTTTTGGTTTGTGCGACTGGCCTGCAATTGACAAGGCATGGTCGCCTGAAGCCTTCAAGATGGTTTCCTTGCAGAAAGTGGGGTTCTTTACAAAGCACCCTGATCTAAGGCCCACCAAGGAAATTGATGCAAAGCGAGATATTATGGAAGCGTGGCATTGGCGCGTTCGGACCAGACAACTGATAGAGGAAGGCCATCCCTTTCCGAAAGAACAGATGGCGCAAACGCCCTTCAATAGTTTTGATGATATCGTGAGAATGTCCGCTAAGGAACATTATAAAGATGGCGATTTGCCCGAGATAATTGATGAGGACTACGTATTTCTGGGTAAACCGTTCAGAGATCTTTCTAGCAGCGAATATGACACTGCAATGGGAATGATCTGTGAAAGGCATTTTGCACTAAATTGGCTTTGCGGCTATGCACCGGGCAACAGGTGGGATGAAACTCCGACGGAAACATAATCCGTTCTTCTGTGGTCATCCGTGGCCATCAGTGGCGAAAATCCGTATATAAAAATCTGTGGAATCTGTGCAATCTGTGGTTTCATCAAAGGAGGTCGATCGGGTCAACGTCCACGCTGACCTGGGTCGAGGCGTGGGACTTGAGGTGGCCGCCGATGTCGGCCAGGATGCGCCGGATGCCGCGCGAAGTGGGCGTCATGGCCAGCAGGTGCCAGCGCGACTTGCCCTCGATGTACGCTATCGGCGCGGGCGCGGGACCGACGATGCGCATCGGCTCCTTCGCCTTGAGTTCTCGGAGCGCGTTGCCGATCTCCGTGATTTTTTCACGCACCTGGAAGTCTTTCGCGCCCTCGGCAAGGAACCGCACCAGGCGGCTGTATGGCGGGTAGCCGAGCGAGCGGCGCATGTCGAGTTCCTTCTTCGCGAACGCCTCGTAGTCGTGCTTCGCGGCGAGTTGCACGCTGAAGTGGTCCGGGCGGAAGGTCTGAATGACGACGCGCCCGCCGAGTTCCCCGCGCCCCGTGCGCCCCGCGACCTGCGCGAGGAGTTGGAAAGTCCGCTCCGCCGAGCGGAAGTCCGGGATGTAGAGCGCGGTGTCGCCCAGCACGACGCCCACGAGCGTGATGCTGGGGAAGTGCAGTCCCTTCGCAATCATCTGCGTGCCGAGCAGGATGTCCACCTTGCCGGAGAGGACTTCGTGGAACGCGCGCTCGTGGCTGGTGCGGGTGGTCATGGTGTCGCTGTCCATGCGTAGCATGCGCGCGCCGGGGAATTCGCGCCCGATTTCCTCCTCGATTTTTTCCGTGCCGATGCCGAAGTAGCGGACTTTCCCGTAGGAGCACTCGGGGCATTTTTCCGGCGCGGGGTAGCGCGTGTTGCAATAGTGGCAGAGGAGTTCGTTGCGCTTTTTGTGGTACGTGAGCGACACGTCGCACTGCTTGCAGCGCATCACCGTGCCGCAGCGCGGGCAATCGACGTATGTGGCGAAGCCGCGCCGGTTGAGGAAGAGCATGACCTGCTCTTTCTTCGCAAGCGTTTCCTTGACGAGGTTCCGCAAGTGGCGGGAGATGAGCGGGAAGCGTTTTGTCTCGCGGCCTTCCTCGCGCATGTCCACGAGTTCCACCTTCGGCAGCGGCAGTTTTTCCACGCGCTCGGAAAGTTCGAGCAGTTCGTACTTGCGTGTGATTGCGTTGTAGTAACTTTCCAGCGACGGCGTCGCTGAGCCGAGGACGACGTAGCAGTTCTCGTTGCTCGCGCGCAGGATTGCCACGTCGCGCGCGTGGTAGCGGGGAACGTTTTGCTGTTTGAAGGAGGACTCATGCTCCTCGTCGATGACGATGATGCCGAGCCGCTGGACCGGCGCGAAGATTGCGGAGCGCGGGCCGATGACGACCTGAGCGCGGCCTTCGCGGATGTCCATCCATTGAGCGTGGCGCTGGCTGTCGCCGAGCATGCTGTGAAGGACGGCGACGGAGTCGAACCTCTGGCGGAAGCGCATGACCGTCTGCGGCGTAAGCGAGATTTCCGGCACGAGCACTATCGCCTGCCTGCCCTGCGCGACGACGTGGTCGATGGCCTGAAGATAGACTTCCGTCTTGCCGCTTCCGGTTACGCCGTGGAGGAGCGCGACGCCGAAGTTGCCGGAGTCAACGCCCTTGATGATTGTGTCGAGAGCGCTCCGCTGTTCGGCGGTGAGTTCGAGCGGGCGCGTGCGTTCGACGGCGAGTTGATGGTACGGGTCGGGCGTGACGCGGCGCTTTTCGATTTTGAGGACGCCTCTTTTTGCGAGGGCCTTTATCGGCGCCGCGCCGCTGAGGCCGGCCTTTGAGGCGAGTAACTGCACGGATACTTCGCGGCCGATTTCGACCAGCGCGCGCAAGGCGACGGCCTGTTTTGCGCCGCACTTGCCCAAACTTTCGATGATGGCCGGGACGTCGGCGGGGTTGACGGCGAGGCTGACGAACTCGATGAGCCGGCCTTCCTTGCCGCGCTTGACGCCGCCGGGGATGGCGCACTCCAGCGCCTCGCCCCACGAGCAGAAGTAGTAGTCGGCTATCCAGCGCGTCAGCCGGAGCATCGCGGCGTTGGCGATAGGCTCCTTGTCGAGCACGGCGATGATGTCCTTGAGTATTTTCACGCGGGCGACGTTGGAGATGCCGACGCAGTAGCCGATGGTGATGGCGGTCCTGCCGAAGGGCACGCGGACTCGCTTGCCGGGCGCTACCTGCTCTGCGAGGCCTTCCGGTATGCGGTAGGAGAATACGCGGTCCACCGGGCGGTTGACGACGACATCAGCGTAGCGCGCCTCCGCCGCGGAGATGCCGGGTATCAGCGTTGATGTTTCCTGTTCGGCCACGGGCGTCCCGCGAAAACGATTTCGTGTTTCATCTGAAAGAAGTCCGCCTGACCGGGCACGGGGGTCAGACCCCTCCCGTCCCCCGCCCTTTCATTTATAAGAATAGTGAGGAATGTCGGGGTCCTCTTTGGCGTCTGACCCCCTCGCCTGAGGGGGCGGGCGGCTTTTGGAATATGCCTGCTATCATGTCAGTATATCAGCGCTTTCCGATGTTTCCAGAGTTAATGTTCCATCCATTCGGATTTTGTGGTGAGTTCGTGGACCAGGTCCATTCTACGAGCTAGGCGCTTCGCGCCCGCGCTCCGTAAATGGGACCCGGTCCCTCGGCTTTCCAATGTTTCCAGAGTTTATGTTCCATCCGTTTCGATTTCGTGTTAAGATTCACCACAATCATAGCACGGGGCAGGGACATAGATGACGAACGTTCTGTACCTCATAACGGAGTTGGACGTAGGCGGGGCCGAGCGGACGCTGTTCGACCTTGTTACGCACATTGACCGGGCGCGGTTCAATCCTTTCGTGGCGTGCCTGAGCGGCCGCGGGGAAATCGGCCGCATGCTTGAACGCGCGGGCGTGCCGGTGCATTATCTGGACATGAAAGGGAAGTGGGACATCCGCGCGCTGTTCAAACTGAACCGCCGTTTGCGCGGACTCAACATCCAAATCCTGCACACGTTTCTTTTCCATGCGAACATTTTGGGAAGGATTGCCGGTTGGTGGGCGAGGACGCCGGTGCGGATTTCGTCGGTGCATCTTCTGGAATCGCGGCGGTTGCGGCTGTTCGCGGAATGGCTGACGGGCGGATTGATTGACCGCGTAATTTGCGTTTCGCAGACGGTCCTCGACCACACGCGCTCGAAGGGCGGCATACCCGCGGACAAACTGGCGCTTATCCCAAACGGCGTTGACTTGGCGCGGTTTGACCTGCCCAAGCGGGAGATGGTGCGCGTAAGCGTGCGGGAAGAACTAAACATTCCGCTTGAAGCGCCCGTAGCGACGACCGTGACTCGGTTCCATGAGGAAAAGGGCACGGAATATCTCTTACAGACGATCCGCCTTATAATTTCCGCCGAGCGGGACGTTCATGTGATTGTCGTAGGCGATGGGCGACTCAGGCCGCGCGTCGAGCAGGCGGTTTTTGCGCTGGATGACCTTGCTCCGCGGGTGCACCTGGCGGGTGTGCGGGAGGATGTGCCGCGGATTTTGGCGGCGGCGGATGTTTTCGTGTTCACCTCGCCGAAGGAAGGGCTTGGGCTGGCGGTCCTGGAGGCGATGGCGGCAGGCGTGCCGGTGGCCGCGTTTGACGTGCCGGGGGTGCGGGAGGCGGTGGGCGAAAATGGCGCTCTGGTCGAGCCGGGGAATTGCGCGGAATTGGCGGAAGCGGCGTTCAAAATCCTGCGCGAGCCGGAAACCGCGCGGGCGCTGGCGGAGCGGGCGAGGAGGCGCGTTTGCGAAAAGTTTTCCCTTGAGGGCATGGTCGCCCGGACGGAGGAACTCTACGAGAAGATTATGCGGGAGAAGAAAATGATTTGATTTTCTCCTCGCAGTTGGTTCTAATATGTGCAGTATCGGCGGGTCTTATATCATCAATCCTTTAACACAAGGGGCGTGCCATGGCAGAGAAAATGACGGTGTATTGCGTGAAGTGCAAAGGCGCGAAGACGATTGCGGAGTACAAGATAGTAACGACGAAGAACAAGAGGAAAATGGCGAAGGGGAAATGCCCGACCTGCGGGACGGGCGTAAACAAGTTCCTCGCCGCGAAGTAACGCGACGACAGGGACTAAACGAAACGCAGGAACATGCCGGGCCGGGGCGGAGACACAGTCCGCCCCGGTTGCAGGCTTTCAGTATAAAGATACTGTCTAAAGAAGTACCGTATGGAGACCGCCCATGGAGATGGGCATAAGCCGCCACGGCGATATTTTGGACATACGCGGCGCGGCGTACATGCTGAAGCTGCGCGCCTCTCAGGTGCTTGCCGCGCTTGAGCGGGACACTCTGCCCGCGCGGCGCATCGGGGGCGAGTGGCGCTTCGAGCGCGACGCGCTCAAGGCATGGGCCGCGGCCGGTTCGTCATATAGATATGCGAATCCGTTTTTCTACCGCCTGAGCGCATACAACCTCAAGACCCGGCCGAATGTCGCCCTCTGGCGTGTTTAGGGGCGCGCACAAAGAAAACAGGCCTGCGGGGATGCCGCAGGCCGTGTTGTTTCCAGTGCGTTTCGCGCAGGCGTCAGGCGCTCACTGAATAACCGCCGAGGACGACGCCTTTCACTTCCTTGTCGGTGAACTTGCCCTTCAGTATGCGGATGATTTCCTGCCTGAGGCGGCCTTCCATGGTTGCGCGCTTTTCATCGTTGAAGAGGTACTGGTAGCCGACGCTGGCTACGATTTGCCGGCACGCCTCCCTGATGTCCACGCGGGACTGGATAATGTTGGCCCTGAGGGCCTCCGCCCTGACGGGGTCCATGGTGGAATCTGTTTGAATGAAGATTTGTCCTATGCGGACGGTCTCATAGACGCCGGGGCTTTTCTGGACGGAGAATATCGGCCCGTCGAGCGTCACGTATTTTTCCTGGGGGCCTTGCTGCGGCGGGGGGGGCGGGGGTTGCTGAATTACGCAGCCTGCGGCGATGAGAAGCAGCGCGATGCAGGCCATGTTCATCAATAAGTTGCGCATTTTCATGATTGCCTCCTTTGAAAACAGGCTTGAGACCTGAGGCTTAAGGAAACAGATGAACAGAAACGCCCGGCCCTTACTTCCTCAAGTCTCGCTTCCTCAATTCTCTTGGCCGGCAAGCGGAGACGATCCGGCCGGGTGTGCCCTTGCGGCAAACGGGTCATCCACGCGGAGCCTCTTGACGGCGAGGGCTTTGTCAATATAATGGCTGTTCTATTATCGGTCGAAAAGGCCGATTTTGAAAAGCCGAAAATATTTTACAGTTCTTTCTTCATGGAAAGGAGCAGTACATGGCTATCCGAATAGGAATCAACGGATTCGGGCGCATCGGCCGGCAGGTATGCCGCATCATGCAGGGAAGAAAAGAGTTCGAGGTTGTCGCCATCAACGATCTGACCGACCCGAAGGCGCTGGCGCACCTCTTCAAATATGACACCGTTTACCGCCTTTTCGAGGGCACGGTCGAGGCCAGGGAAGGCGCGATGGTCATCAACGGCAAGAGCATCCGCGTCCTGGCCGAAAAGGACCCCGCGAAACTGCCGTGGAAGGAAATGAGCATCGACTTCGTCGTCGAGTCCACCGGCGTTTTCACCACGAAGGCCGACTGCATGAAGCACGTCGATGCAGGCGCGAAGAAAGTCCTTCTCACCGTTCCGGCGAAGGACGAAATCGACGCGATGATCGTCATGGGCGTCAACGAGAACATGCTCAAGCCGGAGCACAAGATCATCTCCAACGCCTCGTGCACGACGAATTGCATGGCGCCGCTGATGAAGGTCCTCCATGATGCGTTCGGCGTTGTCGAAGGCCTCATGACGACGGTGCACGCCTACACCAACGACCAGCGCGTAGCGGACCTCATTCACAAAGACCTCAGGCGCGCCCGCGCGGCCGCGATGAACATCATCCCGACGACCACCGGCGCTGCAAAGGCCGTCGGCAAGATTATTCCTGACCTCAAGGGCAAACTCAACGGCCTGGCGCTGCGCGTGCCGGTCATCGACGGCTCCATTACCGACGTGGTCTGCACCACGAAGAAACCTGTAACGGCTGAATCCGTCAACGAGGCTTACAAGAAGGCCGCCGCGACGCCGGCGCTGAAGAACGTCCTCCAGTATTGCGACGAGCCGATAGTCTCCTCCGACATCATCGGCAACACGCATTCGTGCATCTTTGACGCGCTCTGCACGATGACGATGGGCACAAACATGGTCAAGGTCCTCGGCTGGTACGACAACGAGTGGGGCTACTCGACGCGCGTATGCGACCTGGTTGCGCTCGCCGCTAATCTGAAATAGTGATGAGTAATGAGATGCTAGAGACACTACACTAGCATCTTGTATCTGTACTATCTCGTTTTTTCGTGGGAGCAGAAGATTGTTAAGTAACGCAAAAGTAATTATTGCGCCGTCGCTTCTCTCCGCGGACTTCGGGCGGCTGAAGGAGGAGATTCAGGCCGTCGAGGCCGCCGGCGCGGACTGGCTGCATGTGGACGTGATGGACGGGCATTTCGTCTCCAACATCACCGTCGGCCCCGACGTGGTCAAGGCGATGAAGAAGTACTGCACGAAGCCCCTCGACGTGCACCTTATGATATCCGACCCCGCGAGATACGCCCCATGCTTTGTGGAAGCGGGGGCCGACATACTGGCGTTTCATATTGAAGTTGACGCGAACCCCGGCTGGATAATCCGCGAAATCCAGAAGACCGCGGCGAACCTCGGCCGCGACGTGAAGATCGGCCTTGTGCTCAACCCGGACACCCCGGCGTACACGCTTCACGAAATCATAAATCATATCGACGTTGTGACGGTCATGTCCGTTTATCCCGGATTCGGCGGGCAGAAATTCATCGGGCGCGCGGTGGAGAAGGTTGACGGGATCCTCAAGATGCGGCCGGACATCCTTGTGGAAGTGGACGGCGGGATAACCCCGGACAACATCAAGGTAGCCGCGGCGCGCGGAGTGCGGGTGTTCGTCGCGGGGACCTCGGTCTTCCACACGAAGAACTACGCCGCCAGCATCGCCACGCTCAGGCAAAACGCTGAAGCGGCCATCTCCGCGGACTAAGGGGTCAGACGCCAAAGAGGAGCGGAGCGACGGGAGGGGTCTGACCCCTGACCTTCTCACAATTTGCCGCCGGCAGCGTATCATGTATGTTTCCCGGAAAGAAATCCCGGCTGAAATGTTCCCCAAAATCAAGACGGAGAGTTTTTGATGCGAGCCAACCTGACGTGCAGATGCGGCGTGAAAATACCGGTAACCAGGGAGCAGGCCAACAGCACCGTGCAGTGCCGGTCCTGCCTCAACAGGATTCACGTGCCTTCCGAGAAGATACTGGTTGACCTTAACGCGTTGCACAGGGACATCAGGCTGAGAGCCGCGGGCTTCCTGGTCATCGGCGTGCTGGCGCTGTTTGCGATTGCCGCGGGCGTTTTCACGCAGTCGAAGCGGGACAGTCTTGTCGCGGAAGCGCGCAGCGCCATTAACGGCGAACTCAACGAGAAGCGCGGCCTCCCCATGCACATCAGTGAACTGAAGAGCAAGAACCCGCAGAGCGCCGAAATCGGGCACCTCGAGGAAGATGTTACGCGACTGCAATCTCTGCAAAGCGACCCGCGGGAAATCAAAGAGAGGCTTGCCGAGGTGAAAGGCACGCTGAACTCGATTGATCCGGAATTCCGCACACCCGGAACAAGGAGTTGGCTTGCGGACGCGGATTTCGCCGATTTCACGGAGAAACTTCTGTACGGCTTTGTCATCGGCGCGGGCGTCGTCTTCCTGTTTCTCATAGTCATCAGCGCGCGCGTGAGCACGCACAGGCACCGCATAGTAGCTTACGAAAAGCAGGGCCACACGAAAATCATCAGCCGCTAGCAGTCCATCAACCCACAGCGCCGACGGGGACAGTCCCCATCTACGAACTGGACGCTTCGCGCCTGCGTTCCGTAATGGGGACAGTCCCCCGTGGTGAGAAATACTGGCTAACGGCCTCTTGTTCGTTCTTCATCCTTCATAATTCATCCTTCATCCTTACTACCCCCCTCCCTAAGTTCGCTTAACCGTTTGTATTACAAGCGGTTAAAACCAATTTTCGCCCCTCTGCCGCTAAAATTTATGCCATACTTTGCGCAACTTTACGCAACTCCGCGCGCATCTCCTCTAATCACCGAGAACACAGAGACTTGCCTGCCAGCCGAAGGCTGGTAAACCTCAGGCGGGCCACAGAGAAAAATCTTTCCCATTTTTCGCTTTTCCTTCCACCATACAAGGTGTAATTATACACCATAAAATGTGGTTTGTCAAGTGAAAAATAATTTTTTTCGTGGAATTTTTTCTAACCGCCGAGGCCGCCAAGTTTGCCCGCCCACCTGATGCGTGTAAACCTCTGAATGGAACATCAGAAGAATAAATCCCTTGCCTCTGACAGGTAAAGTGTTGTAGAATTCAGGCGGAATAATTGCGAAAGGTCATCGACGGTGGGGTAATCATGATGTCTGCGGATGAGCATGCGGGCGGGGAAGCCTGTTCTGACAAGAAGCCTGACGCGCCGGACGCGGCGGTCACGGCGGTCACGGCAGGAGGCACGCTGAGGAAAAACACCGTTGGCCTGATTGCGCTTATTTGCGGGATGATAGCGGCTGTCCTGATCTGTGTGTCAGCAGTGGAAGACGGGCGGATGCGGGCCCGCAAGATGGATGCAATAGGGGATACGCTGAAGGAGACGCGTGCGATTGGGAGAGAGCCGACGCCGGAGGAAGAACGCGCGATACATGAAAAATATCAGAAACGAGTGAATGAGATAGAAGGTGCGCCATTGGCTTGGATTCTTATCGCGATGGGTTGGCCGGGGGTCGCGTTGACCTTTGCGGCGATTGTGCTGGGGATTATCGGGCTGAGACGAAAGGGGGCGCGCAGAGACGTTGCATTGGCGGGTTTGCTTTTGGGGATAGGGATTATGTTGATGCTGATGTGTCTGTTAACGGCGCGTTAAAAAATCATGTCCCGCATGGTAACATGGTCGGGAATATGAAGAAGAATACGCATGCGAAGGAAAGAATCTGATACTGACTGCCAGGCTGTTATCACCGAAAATTAGAGTTGGGCGAACAACGCATACGATTCGCGCGTGACGAAATGGCACGTTGCGGCGCGAAGGGGTGGCGTTTTGACATCTTCATGCGCCTCTTTTTTGCCTCCCAAGGCCGCCAAATTTCCTTAACAATCACATCTATTCATGTTACACTGACACCATATTTGCGGACATGCGATTTGCAATTTATTCTAACCGCAAAGACGCAGAGAACGCAAAGAGGTAAAACCAAATAAGATTGACGGAACATCAGTTGCGCGAAGTGCGGATTGTTTCTTTTAACAAACCTTGAGGAGAGTTTTTGAGGAGTTGACCATGGCGAAACTCAGACCATTGAACGACAAGATTATCGTGAAACGCACCGAAGCGGAGAAAAAGACCAAAGGCGGCATCGTCCTGCCCGACACGGCGAAAGAAAAGCCGAAGGAAGGCAGGGTGATTGCCGTCGGCAAGGGCAGGATGCTGGAGAACGGCAAGCGCGCGCCCTTCCAGGTGAAGGTTGGCGACAGGGTGATTTTCACCTCGTACGCCGGCTCGGAAATAAAAGTCGGCGGCGCGGAAATACTCATAATGAGCGAAGAAGACGTCCTCGCCGTGATTGAATGATTGACCGCGGGTAAGACGGAACATTTTTCAGAAAGGGAGGTGTTTCATGGCTATTCAGAAATGGCGTCCGTTCGGCATGCTTACCTCTTTGCAGAAGGACATCAACAGGCTGTTCGAGGACTTCTGGCCGGTGCGCCGGGAGGACGTAGAAGAGGGGATGCTTTCGCCCGCCCTCGATGTCAGCGAGGACAAGGAAAACCTTTACGTCGCCGCGGACCTGCCGGGCGTCGAGGAGAAGGACATTAAACTGAACCTGCAGGCCGGCGTCCTCACCCTCTCCGGCGAAAAGCACGAGGAGAAGGAAACCAAGGAGAAGAACTTCCATCGCATAGAACGCTCCTACGGTTCGTTCTCGCGGTCCATTACCTTGCCATGCGCGGTCGCGGTGGACAAGGCGGTCGCGAAGTTCAAGAACGGCGTGCTGAACGTTACTCTGCCGAAGAAGGAAGAGGCAAAGCCGAAAGAAATCACGATCAAGATTGAATGACCGTCATAAAGGCAGGGGCCTTGACCTTGCGGGGTCGAGGCCCGGCCTGTTGCGTTCACGGGCCGCCGCGGATTTGCCGCGCCGCGTTTTCCCGCGGCGGAAGCGTGCGGCCGTCTGTGAAACTTACCATGAACCTTATTGCGAATTAGAGGAGGAAAGGACATGCCGGCAAAAAAGATTCTCTACCACCAGGAAGCCCGCGCAGCCATCCGCTCCGGCGTAAAGCAACTCGCGAAGGCCGTCCGCGCCACCCTCGGCCCCAAGGGACGCAACGTCGTCATACAGAAATCCTGGGGCGCGCCCACCGTCACGAAGGACGGCGTAACCGTCGCAAAGGAAATCGAACTTAAGGACCCCTACGAAAACATGGGCGCGCAGATGGTCCGCGAAGTCGCCAGCAAGACCAGCGACGACGCGGGCGACGGCACCACGACCGCCACGATCCTGGCCGAGGCTATCTTCGACGAGGGCCTCAAGAACGTCGCCGCGGGCGCCAACCCCATGGCGCTCAAGCGCGGCATCGAGCGCGCAATTGCCGCCGTCGTGGAAGAACTCAAGAAAATGAGCCGCTCCGTCACCGACAAGAAGGAAATCGCGCAGGTCGGCGCTATCGCGTCCAACAATGACGAGGAAATCGGCAAGATGATCGCGGAGGCGATGGAGCGCGTCGGCAAGGACGGCGTCATCACCGTTGAGGAGGGCAAGACAATCGAGACGGCGGTCGAGTGGGTCGAGGGGATGCAGTTCGACCGCGGGTTCCTCTCGCCGCATTTCATCAACAACCTCGACACGATGGAATGCGTCCTTGAGGATCCGTACATACTCATCCATGAGAAGAAGATTTCCGCCATAAAGGACCTTATCCCGCTGCTGGAGAAGATCGCGCGCGCCGGCAAGCCGCTTGTCGTCATCGCGGAGGACATCGAGGGCGAGGCGCTTGCGACGCTGGTGGTAAACAAACTGCGCGGCACGCTGAACTGCCTCGCGGTCAAGGCGCCCGGCTTCGGCGACAGGCGCAAGGCCATGCTGGACGACATCGCGATTTTGACCAACGGCAAGGCGATTTTCGAGGACCTCGGCATACAGTTGGAGAGCGTGGACCTGCCTGATTTGGGCCGCGCCAAGAGGGTCATTGCGGACAAGGACAACACGACCATCATCGAGGGCGCGGGTTCCACCGAGGCCATAAAGGGCCGCATCGCGCAGATTCGCAAGGAGATCGAGGATTCCACCTCGGACTACGACAATGAAAAGTTGCAGGAGCGCCTTGCGAAACTCGCCGGCGGCGTCGCGCAAATCAACGTCGGCGCGGCGACCGAGGTCGAGATGAAGGAAAAGAAGGCCCGCGTGGAGGACGCCCTGCATGCGACCCGCGCCGCGGTTGAGGAGGGCATCCTTCCCGGCGGCGGCGTCGCCTACCTGCGCGCGCGGAAGAAGATTGACGAGTTGAAACTCAAGGGCGACGAGGCCATCGGCGCGAACATCGTAAAGCGCGCCCTCGAGTATCCCATCCGCTACATTGCCGAGAACGCCGGCCTTGACGGCGCGGTCGTGGCCAACAAGGTGATGGAAGCGGCGGGGAACTTCGGCTTCAACGCGCAGAAGATGGCTTACGAGGACCTGGTCAAGAACGGCGTCGTTGACCCGACGAAGGTCGCGCGCACGGCTCTGCAGAACGCCGGCTCGGTCGCCTCGCTGCTCCTCACAACCGAGGCGCTTGTGGGCGAGATACCGGAAAAGAAGGAGAAGATGCCGGCCATGCATCCCGGCGACATGGAGGACATGTACTGAGCCGGAAGGCGGACGACAAAAAAGCCGGCCCGCGAAAATCATCGCGGGCCGGCTTTTCTTGTCCCGGAACAAATCCCGGCTTCATTCCTCTATGTCAAGGTAAAAGGATTGACAGGTCTTGTTGAAAACTTCCTCGAAGTCGGCGTAGTCGTCTTTTGCGCATCCGCACAGCGCCATGCCCGCGCGCCTTGCGGATACGACGAAAACGAGCAGGCCCTCCCTTTCCTTGCGGTCGTTTCTCCACGAGCAGTGCACATAGTAGGCCTTGCCGTTGCTCGTGGTGAAATCACCATCTTTCAATATCGTGAACTCGCCATCAGGCCTGCCTGTGAGTTTGGCGATTATATTCGCCTTTTCCCGCTCGAAAAGGGCCATCGCCGTGGGATTTGCCAGCGCATTGAGGGTTTTAACGCCTATTACGGCGCGCGGGAGTGGAGGAGCGCCATGGTCGTTGGGCGCGGCATTCTCGTCCGAGGCAGTTGCGGTGCGTTCAGGCGCGAGAAAGGCGACGTCAACGCTTCTGTCTAGCCCGACTTCCGCGACGTCGAGCGAAGATAACGCGCTCCAGTCCTTCACTTCATCCCAGCCGTCGGGGCGGTTGATTCTGAATTTGTTCGCCGTGTTGACGTAGTTTCGCGGCACGGGTGTTTTGGAGCACCCCGCGGCTGCGATTGTGACAAGGATAATGGTTACGATAAGCCGTCTCATTTCGTTCCTCAGCGGCTTGGCCGCCGGCTATAGGCGCTTAATCTCGCGCAGGTACATCGTGGTGGAGATGTCAACTTTTTCCAGCACTGCTGAATCGACGAGCGTCTTGAGGATTCCCTCATATTTCGATTTGATGGCCGTGAATTCCACGCCGACGTGCCATACGTCCTGCGTCTGGCTGCGCATGACCCACACCACGCGGCCCTGGGCCTTCAGCGGGGCCTTGTTGATGGTCGGCGCTTCGATGAGCAGTTTCAACTTGTCGCCGGGGTTCATCGGGTCTTTTGTGATGAACTTGAACCCGTGTTCGCTGATGTTCAGTATCAGGTACTTCTGGCCGAGGTTCGCCAGCGCCGAAAGTATGCCGCCGCTGCCGTACCTTACGGTGGAAGAGCGGACTCCGTAGCGTTTGCATCTCCGCCGTTCTACTCCGTCCCACGCCATGATTGATACCTCCTGCCCTGGTTTTGGTTGAACGCCCGTGCGCTATTCGGAATCTTCCGGGCCGCCGGATTTTTCCACATCTTCCTCTTCTTCCGCGGTGTCCGCATCCTCGGCTTCGTCCGGTTCAGCGGCTTCCTCGCCGCCGTTGCCGCCGCCTTCATCCTTGGCCACGCGCGCGACGCCCACTATCCGGTCGCCTTCCTCCAGCGAGGCCAGGCGCACGCCCTGCGTGGCGCGGCCGATTGCGCGGATTTCCGTCGCGGGGATCCTGAGCACCATTCCCTGCGCGGTGATTATCACCAGATCGTCGTCCGGCTTCACTGATTTGAGGCCCACGACCTTGCCGTTGCGCTCGCTCGTCTTGATATTGATTATCCCGCTTCCGCCGCGATGTTGCAAGCGATATTCAGAGAACGGCGTCTTCTTGCCGTGGCCGTTTTCGCACACGGTGAGCAGGTCGCCCTCCGGCTCGACCACTATCATGTCCTTGACGTAGTCGCCCTTTCTGAGCGTGATGCCCTTGACTCCGTGCGCGGAGCGGCCCATGGAGCGGATGTCGGTCTCCTTGAAGCGGATGGCCTGGCCGTCGTGCGTGCCGAGTATTATCTCGTCGTTGCCATGGGTCAGTTGCACGCCGATGAGGCGCTCGTCCTTTTCAAGATTTATCGCGATGATTCCGCCTTTCTTGGGCCGGGAGAACGCCTCCAGCGGGGTCTTCTTGATGGCGCCCAGGTTCGTCGCCATGACGACCTGCCTGTCGTCGAACGTGCGCACAGGGATCATGGATGTTATTACTTCGTCCTTGTCGAGGTTGAGCATATTGATGATGGCGCGGCCCTTGGAGATGCGCGACATCTGCGGCACGTCGTAAACCTTGAGCCAGTGCAGCCTGCCCAGATTCGTGAAGAACAGGATGTAGTCGTGCGTGCTGGCGACGAAGAGGTGCTCAAGGAAGTCGCCCTCCTTGCGGTACGCGCCGGTGATGCCTTTGCCGCCGCGGTGCTGTTTGCGGTAGGTGCTAAGCGGCAGGCGCTTGATATATCCCTCGTGGCTTATCGTTACCGCCACGTTTTCCTCCGCGATGAGGTCTTCCACGGAGAACGTTTCCGCTTCCTCGGAGATGATTTCCGTGCGGCGGTCGTCGCCGAACTTGTCGCGCAGTTCCTTCAAATCCGCCTTGATGATGTCGAGCACAAGTTTCTTGTCGGCGAGGATCGCCTTGTAATTCTTGATATCCGCCTGAAGCGTCTTGTACTCGCTTTCGATCTTTTCGGTTTCCAGCGCGGTCAGCCTTTGCAGGCGCATGTCGAGGATTGCGTTGGCCTGCGCTTCGGACAGTTTGAAATTCTTCATTAGCCGCGCTCTCGCGGTCTCGACGTCAGGCGATTTCTTTATCGTCTCGATGACCGCGTCGATGTTCGCCAGCGCGATGCGCAGGCCTTCGATGATGTGCGCGCGCTTCTCCGCCTTGTCCAGCAGGAACCTCGTGCGGCGCTCGATGACGTTGACCCTGTGGTCGATGTAGAGGTCTATCAGCCTCCGCAGGCCCAGCGTTACCGGCCTGCCGCCCACGAGCGCTATCATGATTATGCCGAAGGTCTTCTGCAGTTCCGTGTGGCTGAACAGTTGGTTGAGGACGACGTTTTCGTCTTCCCCGCGGCGCAGTTCGATGACGAGGCGCATGCCTTCCTTGTCGCTCTCGTCGCGGATGTCGGAGATGCCCGTTATCTTGCCGGTCTTGGCTAGCGCGGCGATGCCTTCGATGAGGTTGGTCTTGTTCAGTTGATAGGGGATTTCGGTTACGATGATATTGCGCTTGTCGTTCTTCAGTTGCTCCACGCCCACTCTTGCGCGGACGATGACCCTGCCGCGGCCGGTCTTGTAGGCGCTGATGATGCCGGACCTTCCGCAGATTATGCCGCCGGTGGGGAAGTCCGGCCCGGTGATGTGCCTCATCAACTCAGTGGCTTTGACTTCGGGGTTCTCGATGACCTTGATGATGGCGGTGGCGACTTCCGTGAGGTTGTGCGGGGGGATGTTCGTCGCCATGCCGACCGCGATGCCCGATGAGCCGTTGCAGAGGAGGTTGGGAAACGTGCTCGGCAGGATTACCGGCTCCATGCGCGTGCCGTCGTAGTTGGGCACGAAGTCCACGGTATCCTTGTCCAGGTCCTCCAGCATATGCATCGTTATCGGAGTGAGGCGGGCTTCCGTGTAACGCATGGCCGCGGGCGGGTCGCCGTCGATGGAGCCGAAGTTTCCCTGGCCCTGGACAAGCGGGTAGCGCATGCTGAAGTCCTGCGCCATTCGCACCAGCGTCGGGTAAACGCCTTCGCCGCTGTGCGGGTGGTAGTTGCCGGATGTGTCGCCGCATATCTTGGCGCACTTGCGGTATCTTGAGTTGGGACTGAGGCCGAGGTCGTTCATCGCGACGAAAACCCGGCGCTGGCTGGGCTTCAGGCCGTCCTCCACCATCGGGATGGCGCGGGAGATGATGACGCTCATCGAATAGACCAGATACGAATCCTTCATCTCGTCTTCAATCGGTATCTGGATTATGTTTTCACGCGCGTTGAGCATAATACAAGTCCAACAGGTCTTATAGGTCCAATACTTGGCAAGGCTGAACTAGACAGGGCAGGCGGCCGGCGTAGTGGTGGAAACTGAGAGTTGCCTTTTCTCCCCCCCCTCGTCTGCCCCCGCCGGGACTATTGGAGTATTTGTACCAAAACCGGCGCGGTTTTGCAATCAAAAAGACGTCCCCGTGTGAAGGCACAAGCCGGATTTTTGGTGAAAAAATCGTTCAATTATGGCATAATATGTGCCGAACAGAGAACCCTGTGGCGCAGATTGTGTCAAAAAAGCCTTAGTGGAGATCGCGTGTGTACAGGCCTCTAGTCATCCTTCTCGGCGGATCGGACGGCACCGGCAAGTCCACCATCGGCATAGAACTGGCCAAGTTGATGGACATCTCCACGCAGATCGGCACGGACATGATTCGCGAGGTCATGCGCTCCTGCGTCAGCGAGAAAATGCTGCCCGTCCTTCACACCTCCGCTATACTCGCCGCGGACCTTGCCCCCGTCCATTATAGATACCCCGAAATCTACGGCTTCATCGAGCAGGCGCGCCAGATGAAAAGCGCCATCGAGTCGATCATCCGCCGCGCCATAGTGGAACAGCGCGACGTCATTATTGACGGCGTGCATCTCCTGCCGGGGATCCTTCAGGTTGACAAGGCCCAAGTCCGCCTGCACCACTTCATCATCATCGTCTCCGACCCTGAAGAGCACAAATTGCGCATCCTCGGCCAGGGCGAGCACCGCAGCCGGTACAAAATCGCAAACTTCGTCCGTGGGCGCGCCTTCCAGCAGTTCCTCACCGAGCAGGCGATACAGAACGGCTGTCACGTCATTCAGAACCGCGAACTGCACGAGACGGTGCAACTGATAGCGGGCATCGTCCATGAATATGACGAAGAGGCGGCGGACAATGGCAAATGACACGGCAGGACTCCTCCTTCACCATCCCTTTACCCGGAACCGCAAAGGCCGAACATGAACAAGAAAGGCCCATTCCTCTTTGTGATTCTGGACGGCTTCGGCGTACGCGAGGAGCGCGAAGGCAACGCAATCGCGCAATCCCAAACGCCTTTCTTTGATTACATCTCCGGAAAATCGGCGGACAAGAATTTCGCGCGCAGGTTCGGCCCGGTTTCCTACACCACGCTCACCGCCGTCGGACCCGCCGTGGGCATGCCGGATGGGGCGAAAGGCTCCACCGCTGTCGGCCACGAGGTCTTGAGCGGCGTTGACTACAAGCACCCGATGTATCTCATCGAGGAAGGAATCAAAGACGGCGAGATGATGTCGCCCGTCATCGACTCCGCGATAAACCACGCGCGCTCCCACGGCTCCGCCCTGCACCTGATGGGCCTTATCTCCGACAACAGGGAACATTCCGACATAAATCACCTTTACGCGATTCTCCGGCGCGCGGTGAAACTGGGGCAGAAAAAAATCCATCTGCATTTCTTCTCCGACGGCCGCGGCGCGCCGCCGCAGTCCGGACCGCGCTTCGTCAAGGAACTCCGCCGGAGCATCGCCGAGATTACAGGCGGCGACAAATCATTCGACATCCGCATCGCCACCGTCGGCGGCAGAGACCTCACGATGAACCGCAGCGCGCCGTACTGGAACAAAACGGTCTCCGTCTTCCGCGCGATAGTCGAGGCCGAAGCGCCGCGCATCGACTCCATCGACGAAGCCTTCAAGGCCGCCTACGCGCTGGGGCTGAACGACCAGTACGTTCCCGTGAGCATCATCGGCGATTACCGAGGCGCGGCGAACCACGACTCGCTCATTCATTTCAACTTTCGCCGCGACCGCACGGAATTCCTGATGAAACTTTTCGCGGAGCCGGAGGAGAAGATTGTTGAAATCCTCAGGACATCCGGCGACCCGACGTATTCGGACATCGCCAATTTTAGAAAGGTCACGAAAAAGGGCCTCGACTACTCCACGCTCAAAGTTACCGCGCTCGTCGAGTATTACAAGGGGATTCCGTGCCCCGTCGCTTTTTTGGCGAAGGCGCATGAATACAGCCTCGGCCGGTTCCTCAGCGAGTTCGGCTTCCGGCAGAAATTCATCGCCGGCGTTGACAAGGCCTCCGCGATCCTCCTGCTCAACGGCGCGGAAAAGAAGGGGCTTTACGACGGCCAGGAACCCATCGTTGTCCCGCTCCCGCCCGACATGGCGCAGTACATCCGCGACTACGATGTTTACAAGGGCCGGCCCGGCTTCGAGAAAAATCCCTACGCGAAATACCCGAAGGTCGAACTCGACGAGTTGACCGAGGTCATTATCCGCGAAGTGCGGAAGGCCGGCGAGAAGACTTTCATTGCCGTGAACGTCTGCAATCCTGACATGGTCGGCCACACCGCCGACATGGAGGCATGCATTACTTGCGTGGAGGCGGTAGACGAGTCTCTGCAGAAAATGGCTGAGGCGCTGCTTGCGAAAGATGGCGTGATGCTGATTACCGCCGACCACGGGAACATCGAGGAACTCGAAACCGGCGGCGAGCCGAACACGTATCACACTCGCGCGCGCGTGCCGTTCGCGGTGCTTGGCCTGCCGAAACGCGAATTGCGCGGTGACGGCACGCTCAAGGACGTTGCGCCGACGATTCTCTGCATTCTTCTCGACGGGCAGGACCCCAAAGTCCGCGAGCGCCTCCCCGGCCGCGTCCTCTTGAAAATGTGAATCGGCTACAAAAGGGGTCTGACCCCTTTTGTAGCCGATTCTTGCCGCGACCGCGTTCAGCCGTTTGGTTCCGGCTTGCCTTGCAGTTTCTCGACTTTGGCCTTCAATTCCTGGATGGCCTTCTCCATTTCGCCGATGCGCTCCTGCTGCTTTTTGATGATTTGTTCCTTTTCTTCCATTTGCGCCCTGAAGCGCTTCTCCATTTCTTCCGGGTTGCCGCCCTGCGCCTTTGCTTCTTCAAGCGCACGGGTCAGGCGCTCGATCTTCTGGTCGCGCTCGGCGATTGCGCCTTTGACTCGCTCCATCATCTCGTTGGGCACTCCGGCGGCTTGGGGGTTCACGGCGCCGGGCACAGGATGCATGCCTTCGGCCGGCGGCTTGTGCGTCATGATGTAGAACATCCATTCCAGCAGATTTTCCTTCATCGGTTCGGGCAGTTGTGCAAACCAGCCCTGGCCCATCGTCGCCTGCACGCGCAGTTCCGGCATGGGCGCGCCGGGGCCGGGACCCAATGTGACCGCGCCTGCCTTCTGGTTCATTGTCTGCCCATCCTTGCTAATCATCACAACCATTTTTTTATCCTGCAAGTCCTTTGCACGCGTGGCGCATCCCATCGGGGCTACAAACAGGAGTGCAAGAGCGCCTATTACGAAAGTCGTCAACTTCATGGTAAATCCTCCAAAAACAGTTTTTGCGTTTTCTTATCGGCGGTAATTCCCCACGGGATGAACGTAGAGAACAATCCTTCCTTATTAACGGATTAAACACCTCGTGGTTCTGTTGGTGCCGTAAAATCGAATTTCCTTGAAAAGCGCACGATTCTTTCTATTATAGTCGTTCCTTGGTGTTAAGCAATCGGCAAAACCGTGACTCTGTTCTTTAATCGTGTTCGCACGGTTCGGGAGCGCTAATGACCAGACGCGACTACAACTTCAGCGAATTCGAGCCCAAATGGCGCAGGCACTGGGAAGACTCCGGCCTGCACAAATGCAATTTGCGTTCAAACAAGCCCAAGTACTATTGCCTGGACATGTTTCCGTATCCCTCTGGCAGCGCGCTCCACGTGGGCCACTGGGAGCCGTACGTGATGAGCGACCTCTGGTCGCGCTATAAGAAAATGCGCGGCTTCGAAGTGCTTCACCCGACCGGCTGGGACGCCTTCGGCCTGCCGACCGAGCAGGACGCCGTGAAAAAGGGCCTGCACCCGAAGGTGAACACCGCGAAAAACGTCGCCAACATGAAGCGCCAGATGATGGAAACCGGCGCGATGTACGACTGGTCTCGCGAGGTCAACACCACCGACCCGAAGTATTATAAATGGACGCAGTGGATTTTCCTGCAGATGTACAAGAAGGGCCTCGCGTACCGCCAGCACATGTCGATGAACTGGTGCCCTAACTGCAAGATAGTGCTCGCCAACGAGGAAGTGGTCGCCGGATGCTGCGAGCGCTGCGGCGCGACGGCCGGCAAGAAGGACGTCATGCAGTGGATCCTTCGCATAACAAAATACGCCGACCGCCTGCTCTACGACCTGGACAAACTCGACTGGGACGAAAAGGTGAAGACCCAGCAGCGCAACTGGATCGGGCGGAGCGAAGGCGCGGAGGCGACGTTCAAACTTTTCTCCCACGACGGCAAGAAATCGTCCGACCTCACGATTTTCACCACGCGGCCCGACACGCTCTTTGGCGCGACGTACATTGTCCTCGCCCCGGAACACCCGCTGGTGGCGGAAATCGCCGCGCCCGCGAAGAAGGCGGAACTGGACAAGTACGTCGCCTGGGCGAGGATGGAAAAGGAAATCGACCGCACCGCCGCGGTGGAGAAGACCGGCGTGGACACCGGCGGCTACGCGATAAATCCGGTCAACGACGCGAAAATCCCGGCGTGGATCGCCGACTACGTGCTGATGTCCTACGGCACCGGCGCGATAATGGCCGTCCCCGCGCACGACGAGCGCGACTTCGCTTTCGCGAAAAAATACAACCTGCCGATTATCGAGGTCATCTCAAATCCAGCGGCGAAAAAGAACACCGCGGGAAATCTGGCCGAGGCCTTTATCGGCGAAGGCACGATGATAAACTCCGGCAAGTTCAACGGCATGCCTTCGACGGAGTTCAAGAAGACAGTGGTCGAGTTCCTCGGCGGCAAGGCCAAAGGGACGGTGAATTACAAGATGCGCGACTGGGTCTTCTCGCGCCAGCGCTACTGGGGCGAGCCGATACCCATCGTCATCTGCGACAAGTGCGGCGAAGTGCCCTTGCCGGAAAGCGCGCTGCCGCTGCTCCTGCCGGAAATCGACAACTGGCAGCCCAGCGGCACCGGCGAGTCTCCGCTGGCGAACCTCAAGGAATGGGTCAACACCAAATGCCCGAAATGCGGCGGGCCGGCCAAACGCGAGACCAACACCATGCCCAACTGGGCCGGCTCGTGCTGGTACTGGATGCGCTACCTCGACCCGGCCAACGACAAGGCAATCGCGGCGAAAGACCTCATCGACAAGTGGCTGCCGGTGGACATGTACCTCGGCGGCATCGAGCACGCGATATTGCACCTCCTTTACGCGCGGTTCTGGCAGAAGTTCCTCTACGACATCGGCATTACGCAGCGCAACGAACCGTTCCAGCGGCTTTTCGCGTTTGGCATGGTCATCAAGGAGCCGGACTGCACGTCGGAGGCAATTGACAAAATTGAGCAGGTCGTCAATACGCATGCGGATTCGATGGCGGAGCAGGAGGTGAATATACTGCGCCGCGCGGTCGCGAAACTCCGCGCCGACGCGAACGACGCGGACGGCGTCTTCGCCGCCCTGCGCGACGCGAAGGCGTTAAAGGAACCGACCGCGCAGTTCTCGCAGACCGAGGAACTTATCCGCGCCCTGTTCAAGGCGCACAAGATGAGCAAGTCCAAGGGCAACGTGGTCTCGCCCGACGAGATGGTCCGCAGGTACGGCACGGACAGCCTGCGCCTGTATGAGATGTTCATGGGCCCGCCTGAGGCCGACAAACTGTGGACTGAGGCCGGCATCGAGGGCTGCTACCGCTTCTTAAAACGCGCGTGGGAGGCGCTCTGCGGCATCGAGAAATTCGCGGACAAGCCTTCGGACAAGGTTCTCCGCGAGACGCACAAGATGGCGCAGAAAGTAACCGAGCGCGTGGACGGCTTCAAGTTCAACACCGCGGTGAGCGCGTTCATGGAATATATGAACGCGGTAACGGCGGAAGGCGAAATCACGGGGATGGACCGCGGCTGCTGCGAAATGTTCCTCAAGTGCATGGCGCCGTTCGTTCCGCATTTCGCCGAGGAAGTCTGGCACAGTCTGCTCGGGCGCGCCGACAGCGTCCATTCGCAGTCCTGGCCGGAATTCAATCCCGAACTCGTCCGCGAAAACGACATCGAGGTCCCGATACAGGTCAACGGCAAACTGCGCGGCAAGATAGTCGTGCCGGCCGACGCGAGTGAGGACGCGATAAAGGAGAAGGCCCTCGCCGATGAAAAGGTCCGCCCGCACATTGAAGGCAAGCAGGTCCTCAAGATGATTGTCGCCCGCGGGCGCCTCGTGAACATCGTGGTGAAGTAGGTTTCCGCCCGGCAGTTGTCGCAGAGGAATAACAAGAGGATTCCGCCCGGTCAATGAAAAGTTACTGGACAATCGCATTAATCGCGCTGCTGGCGCTTGCGGCGGCGTTGCGGCTGTGGGATTTCGGAAGCCCGTGGACGGACGACCCCCGCGGCTGGGGCGGTTCGTTTTACGGCAACATCGCCCGCAATTACCTGGAATTCGGCTACGCCGAAACGAAGGCCGCGCCGGTCCGCAGCGTGAACCCGCCTGACACCGGTCATTTCGAATATTACCTCGACCACCCGCTGATGACTGGCTGGCTGGTCTCCCTCTCTTTCCGCGCATTCGGCTATTGCGAGTGGGCGGCGCGCCTTGTGCCGGCGCTCTGCTCGATGGGCGGCCTCATCCTGCTGTACCTCATACTGCGTCGCTGCTGGAGGCCGAAAGTCGTCCTCATGGCGATGGCCGTCGCGGCGGTCGCGCCGATGGCCGTGTTCTACGGCAGTTTCGTTGATGTGCAGGGACCGATTCCCTTCTTCTTCATCCTGCTGGCTTTCTTCCTTTACCTGCGGTTTGACGAGAAGCGCATGTGGGGCAGGTGGCTGCTGGTTCTGGCGGCATTTTTTCTCGCTACGCTTTCGGACTGGCCCGCGTATTATCTCGTGCCCGTGATTCTTGTTCACCATTTCTTTTCAAGGCGAGAGGAAGGCCGCAAGTGGCGCGTCCTGCTTCTGCCCGCCGTCGCGCTTGCCGTGATTGCGCTGTTCGTGCTTTACATCAATTGGGTGCAATACGGCGAGGCATCCTTCGACATAAACCAGATGGTCGGCTGGTTCATGCACCGCGCGGTTTCCACGGCGCACGAGGGTTCGGGCGAAAGTTACGGTGTCTTTGGCTGGCTCGGCAAAATCATTCAGAATCTGCGCCTGATGTTCACTCTGCCGGTGTTGGTTCTCGCCGCGACGGGCGCGCTTTTCTATTTTGTGAAGATAATCGCGAGAGAACGCGACAGGGGCGACGGAGTCCTCGCGGCGCTTCTTGCCATTGGCCTTATGCACATCGTTATCTTTCAGCAGGGCGCGTATGTCCATCCGTTCTGGGGATATTACCTCTATCCGGCGATCGCGCTTCTGGTCGCGCTGTGCATTGTGAGATTTGGGGAAGCGCTTTTGACACGCGTCTCTGCCGTGCGCGCGATTTTTTACCTGGCGATTACGCTGGCGGCGTGCGCGGCGTCCACTTTACAGGATGTGAACCTCCAGCGCACTCAAAGCAGCGCCGATTACGCGAGATTGGGCGGAACCCTCAAGGATTACGTGTCGCCGCGAACGCTGATTCTGGCCGAGGAAAAACTGCCGGACTTCTGGAATTACCGTTTCGCGTTTTACATTGCCAATCAGATGGAGTATGCAAAGCCCTGCGCGCCGAATCTTCAAGTTTCCGATTCGCACAAGGAAGGCGTGGTTTTCCTGATGAATATGGAAAATCCTGGCGATCCGGTAATGTCAAATTTCAAGACCGCCGTTCAGGAATACGCCGTTAAGCATGATAGCAATCGCATGCGGGTCGCCGCGGCGTTCGCGGTGGATGTCGCCGGGATGTGGCCGGCCCTGGGCGAGGCCGGGGTTGCGCCGCCGCATGACATCAAGGTTGATTACAGCGGCGGGCGCATAAATGTGTCCTGGCAACACGACGAGTCGCAAAAGGTAAAGCGTTTCAATATCTACGCAAGATTTGACGCGCAGATTTTCTACACTGATGCGAGCGATTATTTTACTTTCAGCGGCAACGACGAAGCGGCGATGCAGTACGACTTGCGCGCGCCGGTTACGATAATTGTGACCGCGGTTGACGAAAACGGCCGCGAGACGGGATTTGCCGAAGAGGCGAGAATTTCTCCGTGATTTAGGTCGGCGGAATGAGCAGCGGATGGATAACAGACAAAATTGCCACGGAAGTCAAGGCTTCCTTGTGGCGCAGAGTTTTTCGCAAGGCGCTTCTCGTGTTCTTGCTCGCGGTGGGAGTGTTCTTGCGCATGCAGCAAATCAACTTCCGCTGGACGACGGATTTCCGCGGACAGTGCGGCTCGCACTACAGCAACGTCGCCCGGAATTTCGTCAACTACGGTTTCCTCGCCACGAAATTCGCGCCTGTTGACAGCATCAACCCCAAGTCGCCTGACGATTTCATCTATTATGTCAATCATCCGCCCCTGCTCGAATGGCTCGTTGCGCTGTCCTTCAAGGCATTCGGGATGAACGAATTCACCGCGCGGCTTGTGCCGCTTTTCTTTTCCCTGCTGACAATGATTGTGCTGTTTCTTCTGGTGCGGCGGCTGTGGAACGAGCAAGCGGCGCTTTGCGTTCTGGCGGTGTTCTGCATTCTGCCGATGGGGGTTTTCTACGGCACGCTCGTGGACGTGCAGGGCGTCCTGCCGCTTTTTTTCGTGGTCCTTGTGTTATATCTTTACGAGCGCTTTGCGGCGCGTCCGTGCGCAGCGGCACTCCTCATGTTGTATGCGGCTTTCGTCATCGGCATGTTGACCGATTGGCCGGTCTATTACCTCTCAGTCCTGCTGCCGCTATACCATTTGTTCCTTCGGCGAAAGCATAAACTCGCGGTTGCCGCGCTTTTCCCGCTGGCCGTGGCGATGCTCGCCGCCTGGGTGGTTTACGGCAACTGGATTCGGACAGGGCGGGCGGCGTTCGATTTCGGTTATCTGCAATACCTTGTATCCACAAGAGCCACGGACCTGAGCGGCGCGTCTCCGGGGGTAGTCGCGGCGCTTCTCCAGGCGGTCCTGGCGGTAGTCGCGGCGATTCCCCGGATGGGGGAAATCTGGCTTATGTTCTTCACGGCGCCGGTCCTTATTATGCTCGCGGCGTGGCTTGTCGCGGTTCCCGTGATGAGAATTTTGCGGAAGGGAACAAGGGATTACTGGATAATCTGGTTCTTCTTTGTTTTCGCGGTTTTGCACATTGCGCTGTTCGCGGGGCCTGCGCAGATGCACGAATACTGGTCGTTCTACCTTTTGCCGTCAGCGGCGATTGCGGGCGGCCTTACGATTTATTGGGCCGGCAAACTTTTCTCCCGCATGATGAGGGGAGGCGGCTTTGCCGTTCAGATAGCGATCTTCCTTTTGCTCTTCGCGGGCGCATATTTGCAGTTCCGCGAACTTTACCGGACCGGGGGCGAGATGGATTTCGCGGCAATCGCCGGCAACATTGACAAGGTCTGCGACGGCGAAAGTTATATTTTGACCGATTGGAACGGCTGCGACGTGATGAGTTTTTACCTGCATAATCAAATAATTTTCGGCCCGATAAACCGGACTAATTATGAGATGGTGGACAGGAACCCCCGCGCCAGATATATTCTGATGATGGACAACGACATTGTCCTGCGCAAACAGCGTTTTGGTCTGGACCTTTTTGAATACGCCCGCAAGAGCGGCCCAAAACATTATGGACCGCTTACCATCGCAAAGATGCTTGACATAAAGGGCCTGAAACGGTTTGAATGTCCGGACCCCATCGACGCGCCGAAAATTGAAAACGTCCGCGTGGAAGACCGGCGCGTAATCGTGCGCTGGTCGCACGCGCCTTCGGGCAAGGTCGCCTTTTACAGGGTTTACTGGCGCACGGACAAGATGCCGTTCTACTCGCTGTGGGCGGACGTGAAGGAAGGCGGGGAGGCGGTCGTGAAAAATTATTCGCGCGAACACCTGTGGCTGGTGGTCGTCGCGGTCGATAAGGACGGAGAGGAAAGCGGTTTCGAGAAAGAAATCAAGGGCTGGAACGACGGCGCAAAATGATCCCCGATACAGGCGAGGGGGTCAGACGCCAAAGAGGAGGCCCCCGACATTCCTTGCTCTTTTTGCAGATGATAGGTCGGGGGGCGACGGGAGGGGTCTGACCCCCCCCGTACCGCGAACGCAATTATACTGTTTATCAAAACTCATTGGAGCAAATCGTGAGCAAAGGCATAACGCCAAGAAGCCAGGACTATTCCGCCTGGTACAACGACATCGTCCAGAAAGCGGAACTCGCCGACTACGCGCCCGTTAAGGGCTGCATGGTCATCCGGCCCTACGGCTATTCCATCTGGGAAAACATCCAGCGCGTCATGGACGCAAAAATCAAGGAGACCGGCGCGCAGAACGCGTACTTCCCGCTTCTCATCCCGGAAAGTTTTCTCAAGCGCGAGGCGGAGCACGTCGAAGGCTTCGCGCCCGAATGCGCCGTCGTCACGCACGGCGGCGGAAAGAAACTGGAAGAGCCGCTGATGGTCCGGCCCACATCCGAGACCATCATCTGTGCCATGTTCGCCAAGTGGATACACTCATGGCGAGATTTGCCCTACATGGTCAACCAGTGGGCGAACATCGTGCGATGGGAACTGCGGCCGCGCCTGTTCATCCGCACGACCGAATTCCTCTGGCAGGAAGGCCACACCTGCCACGCCACCCGCGAAGACGCGGAGGCGGAGGCGCTGAAAATGCTTGAGGTCTATCGTGGTTTCGTCGAGGATTACCTCGCCATCCCCGTGCTCACCGGCCGCAAAAGCCAGTCGGAAAAATTCGCCGGCGCAATCGAAACCTATCCCATCGAGGCCATGATGCAGGACGGCAAGGCGCTCCAGGCGGGCACGTCGCACCTGCTGAGCCAGGAATTTGCAAAGGCGTTCAACATTCAGTTCCAGGACCAGGACGGCACGCTCAAGCACATCTGGCCCACTTCGTGGGGCGTAACCACGCGGCTCATCGGCGCGCTCGTCATGGTCCACAGCGACGACAGCGGCCTCGTCATCCCGCCGAAAATCGCGCCCATCCACGCCGTTATCGTGCCCATCATCATGAAAGACGCCGACAACGCGCGACTGCTGGAAGTCTGCGAGGCGCTCCGCAAATCCCTTGCGGAGAGCGGCGTCCGCGTCAACTTCGACTCGCGCGACCAGTATTCGCCGGGCTGGAAATTCAACGAGTGGGAGCAAAAGGGCGTGCCCGTCCGCATCGAGATGGGGCCGCGCGATTTGAAGAGCAACGCCGCGGTCGTTGTCCGCCGCGACACCAGCGAGAAGAAGACTTATCCGCTTGCCGAAGTCCTGCCCGCGGTGAAGAAACTGCTCGACGAAATCCAGTCGAACCTCTTCGCGCGCGCGAAGAAGTTCCGTGACGAAAATACGCACACGCCGAAGTCGTACGACGAGATGAAAAAAATCCTCGACGAGAAGAACGGCTTCATGCGCGCGTTCTGGTGCGGCGAGGCGGAGTGCGAGGCGAAGATAAAGGAAGAGACGACGGCCACCGTGCGCGTCATCCCGTTCGACCAGCCGTCGGAGATGAAGCCCTGCCTCGCCTGCGCCAAGCCCGGTAAGCACCTTGCCATCTTCGCCAAAGCGTATTGACGGTGAACTTTAACCACAGAGGCCGCAGAGAACACATAGAGATATTGATTTGATGGTTGGCTTTTGTAAAACGTAGGGGACGGTCCCGCCCGAGGCGGGTAAACTTTAGACCGTCCCGATATTGGGACTGTTCTCTATTGGAGGGCAAACAATGGTTGCATCATGTAAGAGAGCGTATGCTGTATGGCTTATCGTTCTTATCACTTCGGTTTGCCTGGGGCCTGTCTTCAGCGGGGCTGATGCCGCACCGCCAGGGGCGAAAGGGCCCGAAGCCAAAGCGCCCAAACTCAAAATCAGCGAGAAGTCCCTCGGCAAACTGGGATGGGGTCCTTATGCCTTCAGCCCCGACTACAGGCACATCGCGTATGCCACGAGACAGGGCAAGAAAGATATAGTGGTAATTGATGGAGTGAAGGGAAAGGAATATGACAACATTGACATTTGGTCGATTGTCTTCAGTCCCGATTCCAAGCGCGTCGCTTATTTGGCGCAGGACGGACTGAATTGGCTTGTCGTCTCTGACGGTGTGGCCGGGAAGGCGTATGACTCCCTCGAGGATACCAAGGTGATTTTCAGCCCAGACTCCCAGCGCCTGGCATACTACGCGAAACGCGGCTGGAAATGGGTGGCTGTCGTTAACGGGGCCGAGGGGCAGGAGTATGACGCCATCAAGGAGGGGACACTCATGTTCAGTCCGGACTCGAGACGCGTGGCATTCTGTGCGATGCGTGATGGCAAGTGGGTCGTGAATGTTGATGGGGTTGAGGGCAAGGAGTACGATGGCATTGTTGAGGGATCCCTCATGTTTAGCGCCGACTCGAAGCGCGTCGCCTATGGCGGGTGGCGGGAAGGGAAATATGTTGTAACCGTTGATGGGATTGAGGGTAAGGAATATGATGGCATCAAGAAAAGTCTTACTTTTAGTCCCGACTCGCAACGCGTTGCATACCTTGCCGAGCGCGATGGAAAATCATTTGTTGTCGTCGACGGCGTAGAAGGCAAGGAGTATGATGGGAACAACTATCATTCGCTTCTTGCCTTCAGCCCCGATTCCAAGCGTGTTGCGTACGTCGCCGAGCGCGGACAAAATGCGTACGTTGTGGTTGATGGAGTCGATGGAAAGGAGTACGGCGGCATTATGGAAGGTCCGATATTCAGTCCCGACTCGCAGCGTGTAGCCTATTTCGCCACGCGCGATGGCAAAGGGGTGGTCGTGGTTGACGGGCTTGAGAGCAAGCCGTATGATAGGATTGTAGGAGATTCAATGGGATCGATTTTCAGTCCCGACTCCAAGAGGGTTGCCTTTGCCGCGGGACGCAACGGCAAATGGGTGGTTGTCGCTGATGATCTTGAAGGCAAGTTGTTCGATGACACTGATGATTATTTTACAAGACTCGTCTTCAGCCCCGACTCCAAGCGCCTGGTGTATGTGGTACGGCACCGTGGAATGGGGGTGACCGTGGTTGAGGGGGATGAGGTGAAGGAGTACGCCGAAATCCTGGACGGTCCCATGTTCAGTTCTGACTCGAAGCACGTTGCGTATGTGGTGCAGGGAGAGGGCAGAGGGAGGTTTGTTGTTATCGATGGGTCCGAAGGCAAGGAATACGACAATCTTGTTGATATTGAGGAAGCCAAATTAGTGTTCGACTCCCCGACCAGACTGCACACGCTAGCCGCTCGCGGCATCGAAATCTTCCTCGTCGAAATCGAAATCGTGGAATAGAAATTGGACAACTGGATAACTGGACATCTGGGCATGAAATCCAGAAATCAAGATGTCCAGATGACCGAAAAAAAGCGGCGTTCATGGGACGCCGCTTTTTATTTCATGGAGGATAGGGGGCTCGAACCCCTGGCCTTCTGGATGCCATCCAGACGCTCTCCCAACTGAGCTAATCCCCCGGTCGGTATGCGGCTATCATATTGCCCAATCCCCTCGCCGTCAAGCCTTTATTGCCCTGTTCTCGGCATTGCGAGGAATGGCGCGCGTTTCCTCCCTTTGATATAATGCATGCGTCAATAATTTCGCGGGAGGAGCGGAATGCTTTTGTACATATTTATTGGCGCAATAATCGGCGGGCTCGGCGGGTTCCTTATCGCCTACGGCAGGAGAGGGAAGACGCCTTTGCCCCCAACTTCCCAAGGCCCGGAATCCGGCGAACCAAAAAAGTACGCGCCGCGCCGCAGACTGGGCAATCTCCTGGGGACCGCGCTCGTGGGCATGGCCGTCGGCGGCTTTGTCGGCTACATGGTGTACGATTTCAGGGGCTTCGTTTACAAGCGAAGCGAGCAAATCATCGAGATTAAGAGCGAAAAGCAATTTGACGACCTCGTCGCGAATTCCGGCAAGCCGGTTCTAGTGGACTTCTACTTGCCGGGATGCATACCTTGCGCTGAAATGGCGCCGGCGATTTCAAGAATCGCCGACGAGACGAAGGGCAGGGCGCTGGTTCTTTCCGTGAACGCGCAAACTCAGCCGGAATTGTCCCTGAGATACGGGGCGGACAAAGGCGTGCCGCTCTTTGTGATAATCCGCGACGGCCAGGAAACCGCGCAGTACCGGGGCTTGCAGGACAAGCAGGTTCTCATGGACGCGCTCATCGGGCCGTAGCGTACTACGGGGGTCAGACCCCTCCCGTTGCCGCGCCCCTCTTTGGCGTTTAACCCCCGCGAATTCCAAAAATCGGGAACATTTTCCCCCTTGATGCGTCTAACACTCCAGTGTGATATAATACCGCCGTACATGCCGTAAACTTTCACCTCATTTTAAGGAGGAGACAATGAGAAGCCTCATTGCATATTGCGCTGTCGCCGCCATGCTTCTAGCATTCCTGGGAATCATTGCCTTGACGGGAAGCCAGCAGGCAACACCCGCGGAAAACGCCGGCAACCCGGCGCTGCACTTCAGCGAGAACCCGCCCGCCTTCGTTCTCAATAAGGCCGCGGGCACGGAGCAGGCCGGCATTTTTTACGTCGGCTATATGACGAACTACACGAACATCGCCACCGGGCTTCAGGGGGCGCTCGGGGCGTTCTCGCAGAAAAACAACATCCCCGTTGATTTGCGCGAAATCAATTTCCAGGAAGACACGCCGCTCAACATGCCGGTAATCTGCGTTGACGTCAACGCCCTCGACCAGAAGGCATACGACAAACTCGCCAAATACGTGACCGACGGCAACGGGGTCCTACTCATCGAGAACGCCAGGGAACTGAACAGGCTGGCCGACATGCTCCACCAGGAAATCAAGTGGGTCGAGCCGAAGAGCAGAAACCTGCGGAAGCCCGGCAACCTGCGCGTGGGCATGATAAACGACAAGCCGCGCATCTTCGCTTCGCTCATCAACGCCATCGATACAATGGCGTGGAACCCCAACGATCCGAACCGCCCCATCTACCAGGAGTTCGTCGCGGGCGCGCTTTCCGAGGCGCTTGCCTCGGGCGGGATGGTGGAGAAGATTGAACCAACGCCGCTTCAAATCGCCGGAGCATACACGGATACCGGCGTTACCATCGGCATCCGCGCCAACCAGGTCGGGGACGCGCCTTCGGCGACGATTTCGCTGAAACTCCTCGACGTGCGCAACAATTCGCTCGGCGACTACACGCGCGAAATCAAGTTCGACCAGAAGCAGAAGGAAGATTCGTTCGAGTTCAAGACCGACCCGATTTCGAACCCGTATCTTTACAGGCTGCGGGTTGAGTACAAACTGCCGGACTTTACCATCGCATATACGAAGACGCTCGCGGAAATCATCGGCATCATGAACGTGAAGTTGCTCGGCCAGAACGAGGTCTATGCGAACTCCCCTTCCAGCATGCGCGTCATTGCGCTGAACGAGGTTGACAACTCGCCGATTCCCGACGCCGAGGTGAAGATGACCGTGCAGGGCGCAGGCGAGCCGATTTCCGTTTCCGGCAAGACGGACGCCACCGGCACGCTTGACCTGCCTTTCATGGTGGGCGACGTCAAGCAGGACGCGCTGAAAGTGGAAGTGGACGTGAAGAGCGCGCTAGGCGCGGAAAAAATCACGCAGGACCTCAAGGTCAAGCGCGCCTACAAGATTCTGCTCAACACGGACAAGCCGATTTACAAGCCCGGACAGATGATGTACGTCCGCGCGCTTGCGATGGAGATGCCCTCGATGAAGCCGGTTACCGGGATGCCGCTCCTGCTGGAAATCGAGGATTCAAAGGGCAACAAACTTTTCAAGAAGGATTTGGAACTCAGCAATTTCGGCATCGCCTCGACGGATTTCCAACTGGCCGACGAGATAAACATGGGCACATGGACCGTCCGCGCCGTAGTGGCGGAAAAAGAATCGCAGGAAAAGAAAGTGGACGTGAAGCGCTACGTCCTGCCGAAGTTCAAGGTTGACGTGAAGCCGGAGAAAACTTTCTACATGCCCGGCGATGTCGTCAAGGGCGAAATCCAGTGCGACTACTTCTTCGGCAAGCCCGTCGCAAACAGCGACGTGAAGATCGACTTCGTCTCGTTCGAGGTCGAGGAAACCGTGATGGGCACAATTCAGGGCAAGACCGACGAGAACGGCAACTACAAGTTCGAGTATCAACTGAAGGATTATTTCGTCGGGCACCCGCTCACGAAGGGCGACGCGCCCGTCGTCCTTAACGTGACCGTCACCGACACCGCCGACCAGAAGGTGGAGAAGTCCGCCGGCCTCACGGTGAGCAAGGACCCCATCCACGTCTATGCAATTCCTGAAAGCGGCAAACTCGTGCCCGGCGTGGAGAACATTATATACCTGATGGCGGCGTATCCTGACGGCTCGCCCGCCGACGGCGCGACTTTCACCATCGACGGCAAGGCGATTGACGCGGATAAACTCGGCATCGCAACCGTCACGACCACGCCCGGAGAAGCGGCGTACAAAATAACGGTTGAAGTCGCGGACAAGCGCGGCGCGAAGGCCACGGCAAACTTCACGTTCAACATCAACGCCGCGGAGGAGCAGGTCCTGCTGAGGCTGGACAAGGTCTTCACGAAAGTCGGCGATACGCTCACCGCCACCGTCTTCTCGTCGCTCGGCACAGGCTCCGTGTATCTCGACATCATCCGCGACGGGCAGACCGTGCTCACCAAGGCGATGACGCTTGAGAACGGCAAGGCCGCCGAAAGCATCGACCTCAGCGCGGACTTCTTCGGCACGCTGATTGTCAACGCCTACCAGATAAACCGCACCGGCCAGATAGTGCGCGACTCGAAGAGCCTGTACGTCTCTCGCGCGGACGACCTGACCATCTCAGTCACGCCGGACAAGGAAACCTACAAGCCCGGCGAGGAGGCGACGTTCAACTTCAGCGTTACCGGCCCGGACAGCAAGCCGCTGATGACGGCGCTCGGCGTGATTGTCGTGGACGAGGCGGTCTTCGCGCTCTCGGAGATGCAGCCGGGGCTGGAGAAGGTTTACTTCACGCTTGAGAAGGAAATCATGAAGCCCCGCTACGAGATTCACGAATTCGTGCCGGACGTGTTCATACTAAACCCGATACGTCCGGAAGAGAAGGACCGCATGCTCGCCGCGCAGGTGCTCGCCGCGGCGGCCGCGAACGATGTCCAGTACTCGCTCGACGTGAACACCGCGGAAAACAAGGTGGACGACTATTACAAGACCCTTGAGAAAATGCTGGACGACCAGATGGCGCCGATGATAAAGGCGATGCAGGACTGGGCCGACAAGGCTACGCCTGACGAACTCCAGAAGATGAATTCCCTGCGCGACCTCGTGAACGCGCTCGTGAAATCCGGCGCGCTGAAGGAAGAGCAGACGAAGGACCCGTGGGGCAACGACGTGATTTTCCCCGGCTGGGTCATGCCGACGAAGGCGCTGATTTACAGCAAGGGGCCTGACGGCGAACTCGGCACGTCGGACGACGTGTGGATCGACAAGGACAACGTCTTCAAGCAGGACAAGTTCCCGCAAATCCATAAGTACGACATGGAACTGTGGCAACTGGCGCAGAAACTGCAAAGCGCGGACATTACGCGCTCCAACCAGTTGCAGCAGCAGGGCCTCAGAAGATTCGGTCCGCGCGGCGGAAGAGGCGGCATGCTGATGGAGAAGAATGGGGCGATGGAAATGGATGCCATGCGTGCTGAAGCGGGACCGATGCCCGCGCCGATGGCAGGCGCCGAGGCTCCGATGGCTCCGGGCGCGCCTGCGGAAAAGCCGCGCCTCAGGCAGTTCTTCCCCGAGACGCTCTACTTCAACGCCCAAATCCTCACCGACAACGACGGCAAGGCGACGCTAAAGATACCGATGGCCGACAACATCACGACCTGGCGCATGAGCACGTTCGCGTCCGGCATGGGCGGCCAGTTGGGCAGCATGCAGTCGGGCATACGCGTGTTCCAGGATTTCTTCATCGACCTCAACCTGCCGGTCGCACTCACGCAGAACGATTACGTGGAAGTGCCGGTCGCGGTTTACAACTACCTCAAGCAGGAGCAGACCGTAACGCTCACGCTTGAAATCGGCGACGACAAGTGGTTCGAACTCACCGGGCCGGAAAAAGTGGACGTGAAGGTCGGGCCGGACGCCGTGGCCTCGGCGTACTTCCCGGTAAAGGCCACAAAGGTCGGCTCGCACTCATTCACGGTTCTCGCGGAGGGCAGCGCCGGCCTGAAGGACGAAATCAAGAAATCGGTCGATGTGGAACCGGACGGCAAGATGTTCGAACTGGTCCAGAACGGGAAAATCGCCAGCGGCGACAAGCCGGTCGAGTTGACCGCCAAAATCCCGGAGGACGCCGTTCCGGACGCCTACAAGATTTTCGTCAAGATTTATCCGGGCGTGATGGCGCAGGTGCAGGACGGCCTCGACAGGATGCTCCAGATGCCCTGCGGGTGCTTCGAGCAGACTTCATCCTCGACCTACCCGAACGTCCTCGTGCTCGACTACATGAAGCGCACGAAGAAGAGCACGCCGGAAATCCAGATGAAGGCGGAAGGCTTCATCAACCTCGGCTACCAGAAACTGGTGGCGTTCGAGGTGAAGGGCGGCGGGTTCTCGTGGTTCGGCGACGAGCCGGCCAACCAGATACTGACATCCTACGGGCTGATGGAGTTCTACGACCTGGCGCAGGTTTACACGATAGACCCGAACGTGATTTCCCGCACGCAGGCATGGCTCGCCTCCAAGCAACAGGAGGACGGCCACTGGGACCCCGATAAGGCGTACCTGCACCAGGAGTCCTGGAGCAAGATACAGAACTCCGGCCTGCTCGTCACGGCCTACGTGATGTGGGCGCTGGAGCACACGAAGTACACCGGCCCGCAGATGGACAAGGGGTTCGGCTACATGACGGCGCACATGGGCGAGGCCGACAACGCATACACGCTTGCGCTGATGCTCAACGCATACGCGCTGGACAAAAAGCACGAGAAGGAACTCGCGGCGGTAATCGACAAACTCCTCGGCATGAAGAAATCCGAGGGCGACAAGGTCTGGTGGGAGGCCGGCGTCTCAAGCGGGACGTACTCCTCCGGCAACTCCGCCGACATCGAAACCACCGCTATGATCGCGATTGGCCTGATAAACGCCGAGCAGCAGATACCTCTCGTCGGCCAGATAATGAACTACCTCGTCGCGCAGAAACAGCCGGACGGCGCATGGCCCGGCACGCAGGCGACCATCCTTGCGCTGAGGGCGCTGCTCCTGAGCGTGGCGAAGTCGCAGGAGAAGGTCAACGGCGAAGTTACCGTGAAGGTCGGCGACGCGCGCCAGGACTTTGCGATTGACCCGAAGACGTCAGACATGTACCACATCCTCGATTTCAAGAATGACACGAAGCCCGGCGAGAACAAAATATCGCTGGAGTTCGACGGCGAGGGCGGCATGATGTACCAAATCGTAACACGCTACTACTCGCCGTGGAAGGACATCGAGGTCCCGAAGGAGGAAGCGCTCACAATCGACGTGAAGTACGACAAGACGCAACTCGAGCGCGACGACATCGTCACGGCGAACGTCACCATCAAGAACAACGCGCCGGGCGAAGTGAAGATGGTGATGGTCGATTTGGGCATCCCGCCGGGATTCGAGGTGCAGCAGAATACGCTGTGGGACCTGGTCGAGAACGGCAAGATTCAGCGCTTCGAGACGACCGGGCGGCAGATAATCCTGTACCTCGAAACGATGAAGAGCGGCGAGGCGATTGAACTGTCGTACAAAATGCAGGCGAAGTTCGTCGTCAAGGCCAAGGCCCCCAAGAGCACGGTCTATGAGTATTACAACCCGGACAAGCGCGCGGAGAGCCAGCCGTTCGACATCGAAGTGAAGAGCAATTGAGCGCGCGTGCGCGCAATAAAACGGGCGGGCTTCATTGCGAGGCCCGCCCGAATTTTTTTCCGCGGCATTGTTCAAGGATGAAAATTCAAAGTCTCCTCAGGCGGAGAATTTCTCCTTCGCGCTCTTGAAGCGGGGGAGCGCGCGTTCGACCGCCGCTGCGTCAACGCAGAATGCAATCCGGAAGTGCCCCGGCCGTCCGAAATTCTCGCCCGGCACGACGAGGACGCCGTCCTGCTCGAGCGCCTTCACGAATTTCTTTTCGTCCTTCGTCGGCGTTTTCACGAAGATGTAGAACGCGCCTTCCGGCTGGACGAAGGCGTAGCCGAATTCCCTCAGCGCGCCGCACAGCCTGTCCCGGTTGCGGCGGTAGGGGGCAAGGTCAATTTTCAGTCCCTGCAGCCGCGCAATGGCCCGCTGTATGAGCGCGGGCGCGTTCACGAAGCCGAGCGTGCGTATGAGCGTGGCGCACGCCATGATGAGGTCCTTCCTGCAGGCGCAGCGCGGGTTGACCACGAGGTAGCCTATCCTCTCCCCGCCGACCGCGAGGGCCTTGGAGTACGAGCCGACTATCACGCTGTTCATGTGCATCTTCAGCACGTCCGCGGCGGACCCGCCGTCATATGTAATGCTGCGCAGGCGCTCGTCGCTGATGAGATATATCGTGTTCTTGAAGTCCCTTTCCTTGTGCTGCAGCAAGACGCAGAGCGCGTGGAGCACAGGCTCGGGGTAAATCAGGCCGGTCGGATTGTTGGGCGAGTTCACGATGACCGCGCGGGTGTTCGGCGTTACAGCCTTGTTGACGGCGTCGAGGTCCGGCAGAAAATCCGCGCCGGTCTGCGCCACCACCGGCATCGCGCCGTGGTTGTCAACGTAAAGCGGATATTCCGGCATGTACGGCGCTTGAAGTATCACCTCGTCGTCCGCGTCAACCAGCGCCTTGATGACGACGTTCATCGCGCCGCTTGCGCCGTAGTTCATCAGGACGCATTCGGGCGGGATGTCGCAGTTGCGCTCCTGTGAGAGGTATTCCGCCACCGCCTTGCGCGTCTCCAGAAAGCCCGCGTTCTGCATGTAGCGGTGCGCGCCGGGGCGGTCGTTCTCGACGGCCTCCGTGAGCGCGCGCCTGAATTCTTCCGGCGGCTCGGTGTTCGGGTAGCCGCGGCGGAAATCGCATATATCTTTCGCCGTGCGCGCCATCTCCGCGGTCGCGGTCTGCGCAAGCCACGGATACCGCTTCATCAGGCTGAGAATTCTCTTCGATACGCCCATGCCGCAAAGTCCGTAAAGTTCGCCCAAAAACGACAGGCAGCCCCGTGCGCCGGGACTGTCTTGCAAAAACTCTATTTTAGGGCGCGTGGAACCCAAGTCAAGTCAAATCCCCGGGAGGCTTGAGGAAGTGAGCAAGTGAGATTTGAGGCTTGAGGTTTACCCGCCAGCCGGAGGTTTACACGCCTCCGGCGTGCTGGCAAGCCACAGACTTGTGCGCCTCAGGCGCATTTCGCAGATTTTTCCAACCGCCAAGACCGCCAAGAAATGATTTAGACGTGCCAGCCACTCGGTAATATAGATGAAATGTCTATGTCGCGCTTTGCCTCATCCCAACGAGCAATCAGTATGCTCTGGTTGTCACCGTACTCGAGGACCTCGGTTCTATCATATGTCTTGAGTAAGTAGTGTATGCCTTGGCTTATGTATGCAGGCGAAATAAGTAACGCCTTCGCTGGCCTTGCCACGCGACAATATCCCAGTAGTTGGCCTAGGTCCCGCAGGGTAATCGGCTGAAGTTTGCATTCAACAAAGACAAGATCGGGTGCGGCTTTTTTCATGACCACTCCCACCACATCAACGGATATGTCAAAGGAGTGATAGTCGGGGTAGAACTCGGAGAGGTTGTTGTCTTCTATGATTCGAGTGAGTTTAGTTGAAGATGAATCCCATACCCGTATCTTAGTTCTCTTATGCTGTGATTGAAGAACATTTCTAAGCCAGTCCTTTACGTCTGGGTACATTTCCTTTTCGTTTCTATACGGTGCCATTACGATTCCTCGTTCTCGTCGAGGTTAAACATTTCCGCTTGGTGGGGGTCGGGCTTTTTGGCTTGCTTACACCCTAACCCTAGGCAGATTTTCCAAAACGCGTTGAAATGTTTTCCGCGAATTGCAGATGGAATCTTGATGTTGTTTTCTTCGGGGTGCGATGGCTTTCTTCCTATCTTGCGTTTGACCCGGGGGTGTGGGTTACATAAATGAGGCGCAGCAACCCCCTTTTGCCTATTGGCGTCGGCCAGTTCTTTCAAAATCTTGTTCTTATAACCTATGTAGAAACCGACGGGTTCAAAAGCGTCCGCGAATATACGGATCTGATGTTCTCTTGCCCAGGTACTTCCCTTCTTACGTACATTCGACTCTCTGAGGTTGGGATGCCCCCACAACATATTGGCAACAGGCACCTTCAGATGCTCTTGCAACAGGGCACATAGCTGAACAGGAAGACGCCAATTGGGATTTAATATGTCGATATATATCCTGTGGCGTCCAGTCTGATCCACGTTTGATTTTCTTATGGATGCAGCAACATCACAAAAGCCTCTCATAAATTCCTTCTGCTCAGGCAAGTTTGCTTCGAAGATCTCGGTAGGAATCTCAAACTCCCTATAACTTCTTTTGCCCTTTAGGTGCAACTGCAGATTCCTGCAAGCCATGCTGTTGGTAGGAAATTCGATTTTTAACCGGATTGATCCCTTTGCATTGTCCGCGTCTATCGTCTGGCCAAGCAGTCTGTATAGTCGTTTTTCTATGTCGCCTACCGCAAGCCTGAGTTCCACATCCTTGTCGTACTTGTTGCCACGCAATCCCTCAGCCGTCAGACTACCCTTCGGGAAGTCTATTACAATCTTCCTATAGTCCTTTGATCCTCTCGCCACAAGGAGTCCCAGAAAATACGCCCAATCCGGGTCCATGTAGTTTTGAGATGCTCTAAGCCGTTTGCCCGCCATTTGTCTTGCTCTTCCTTTTTTGATGGGATCGCTTCTGGAATATCAGAATAAACTCATGGACTTTGTTGACTCTGAATACGTGCGGATAGCCCAGTGGGCGCAAATTATTATACTCATGGGCACGATTCCAAATAATCATGTCGTCTAATTCGAAACCGATTGCCTCCATATGCCGCGCGAGGTCGCTATGGAAAGGATAAAATTTATCTTTTTTCCTAAGATCCATCACAACAACCACGCAGTACTTGTTTGGTTTCAAAACGTCGTATACTTGCCGGAAAACCACGTCGAGCTCTTTTAGAAAGGCATTATAATCTGAGATAGTGCCCAAATCCGCTTCCAAATTCCCATAGTGGCGCACTGTCTTATAGTCAGCGGTGCGCTTTTGGGTTAGTATGTCCCAATAAGGCGGAGATGTAATACATAGATCAACTGACTCAGGCTTGATGTGTTTGAGCATGTTTCTGGCGTCATCATTTATTATTTCCCACAACTTGTCTTTACTGTTGTGCCAAAACCCCGATTGCCCTAAGCGCTGTTCGCAAATGCTGACGAATTTCTTGGAAATCTCCATGCCAATAGCGCGTCTGGCGAGTCTGGTTGCGCCGACAAGAGTACTTCCACTTCCCGCAAATGGGTCTAATACCAAGTCGCCCTTGTTACGCGCGAACAGCGTTACGATCCGCTCCACCAAATCAGTTGGAAACATAGCTGGGTGAGAAAACTCACGTTCTTCAGGCAAACGCTTTATGTCGTCCCACACGCTGATCGAATATCGTAGCCACGTTGTACCATCCATCTCGATGGGCGCATTACGACGTTTCGCCGGTTTAACTTTGGCGTGTATATTGGTAAGCTGTTCGTAGAGATCCATGAAAGTTTGTCCCAGTACTGCTATATGAGTAATCTTGCCGACCTATAGAATTATACAACATCCCTCTGACTTTGCAATGATGCTTAAATCTATTTTACTTATTCGGTGTGCTCTTTGCGGTTGCAAATTCAGGTCAAAGATCACGGGTCAAAGGCATCGGCGGTCATCCCGCCAGAGGACGGGCAATCTGCGGCAAAAATCTTTGTGCCCGCCTGAGGCGGGTAAACCTTTGTGCCCCCGATGGGATCGGGGCGGGCCTTTGCGGTTATAGATTCAGGTAAAAGGTGTCAGGTCAAAGGTCAAAGAAAAAAATCTGTGAAATGCGCCATAGGCGCACAAGTCTGTGAAATCCCGATAAGTCGGGACACCCCGATCCGGTTCGGGGCGTCGTCTGTGGTTTCCTTTGCGTCCTTGGCGTCTCTGCGGTTAAATTTTATGAAATTTGTCGCGGGTGATTTATCCACAAATTGTGCACGCGGCCCCTCGGAAACTGTGTTGAGATTATGGGATTTTGGGCGGTTTTGGGGGGATTTGGGCTGTTTTTGGCTGTTCTTGGGCCTTCCTACCCCTGCCTTTTCGGGCGAAACTGCACATAATAGCACGTCATTTCGGGCTTGGGCTTGACAAAAAGTATCGCAAGGTCATGCGTGGTAGGTGGTTGCGATTGATTTTTCGCGCCGACCCACGTAAGGTCTGATTTGGCGGCAAGTTACAATTGCCCTTTCGCGCGCAATTGCTCCCGCCGTGCGCGTTGCGAGCGCCGAAAGGCACGCCGGTCTTCCACAGAGAGGCGCAAGAGGACGGAAAAGGAAGGATGGCTGAGGAGTGCTTTCATAACTTATAAAATGTAAAAATGGGTCGCCAGGATTAGGACCCCTTTGGCATGCATATACCAGCACATCGCGCCAGGGGCGCATAAAGGATGAAGGCGGAAGGCTTGCCCGCCAGCCTGAGGTTTACACGCCTCCGGCGCGCTGGTAAACCTCCGGCGGGCTATTGGCCTGCGTGGGCGAAGAGGTTGACGAAGTCCGCCAGTTCCTTTTGCGGCGCGGTTCTCCCGGCGTACCTGTTCCGGTAGATGACGGCGCGGGAGCCGTCCGGCAGGACGATGTCGCCGGGCAGGCGCTCGAAGAGGCCGGCCTTCGGCATGAGTTCCGTGATTTTGCGCATCACGTCGCCGTGCGTGAATGCGACCTTGCCGTCAACTTTGTAATCGTACAGTTCGGCGCCTTGCCAGCCGCCTTCGATGACAAGCATGAATTGCGAGCGGGCGTCGAGGATTCTTTGCGCATAGGCGGCGAGCAGTGCCTTCCAGACCGCGTCGGGTGAGGCTTCGGCGAGTTTCTGCTCGCATGCGGCGGGCGTCAGGGCGGGCTCGAGATAGCCGGGGTCCGCGAAACTCATCTGGTATCTGATTTTTCCCGCGAGGTAATCTTTCCGGCTGATGTAGTTCAGCCAGTTTGGCTGCAGGTACGGGCTGTTGGGTATGACCATTATGCCCACGCCCATGCCGGTTTGGGTTTCGATGCTCTGTTTAAGCGCGGGCGGGATGTTGTCGCTGATTGCCTGGACGATTTCCTCCGCTTTCCAGTCGCGGCTGTTGGGCGGGTAGGCGTATGGCTTGAGCGCCTTGAGGCCGAGCATGTAGTCGGCGCTCATTATGTTGACCTTCGCCGGCTGCTGCCAGTCGGCGATTGCGTCGTATTCGCCCCTGAAGGAGAAGTTGTAGAAGGCGACGAGCGGGAAGAGCAGCAGCGCCGCCGCCGGGACGGCACGCCAGCCGCGCGCCATTGCGCGGTAGCCCATCGCAATCAGGATCGCAAGCGCCGGAAGCGCCGGGAAGAGGATGCGCACGTCCTTGTCCGCGGCCTTGAGGCAGATAAACAGCGCGCCGATGAACCACACCGACACGGCGAGGATGGCGATGAGCCTTGTATCTTCGGGCGCAACCGCTTTTGCGCCGCTTCGCCTTGTGAGCCACGCGACGACGGAAAGTATGAGCAGGAGGAGAAGCGCAAGGACGTGATAACTGAGGAACGTCATCCGCGCCTCTTCAATCAGGTAGTCCATGGTGGGCGCGCCGTATATGGCCCCGCGCGCGCCGACGACGTTCTGCATCATGAAGTTCAGCCAGTCGTTCAGGTTCGGCAGGTACCACGTGGAGGCGATGAGGAGCGCGATGAATAGTCCGAGGATCGTCTCCGAGAAGGCGGCCAGGTGCGCCTTGCTTCCGTTGACGACGGCGTGAAACAGCCGCCAGAGGAGGATGAGAAGCACCGGCAGCGCGACGAAGATGGGGAAACTTGTTTTGAGCAGCATCGCCGCCGCGGCGGAAACCGCTATCAGCGGAATGGAAGCAGCGGCAGGAAGTTTGTGCGCGCGGAGGCAGAAGTATATCGTCGCGGCAATCGCCGCGGCCATCGGGAACTCCACGAAGAAAGTCCGCGAGAGGCCGAACATCGCGGGCGCAAGCATTGTGAGATACGCCGCGACAAGGCCGAGCCACCTGTCGCGTATCCGCGAGCCGATGCCGTAGATGCTGAGGCACAGCACGGCGATAGCGAGATAATTGACGCACATGGCCGCGGCCAGTTCGTTGCCGAATATCTTGTAAAAGGGGAGGGCGAGTATCGGCAGGAGCGGCGCGCGGAGTTTGTCGAGGTTTTGGTACGCCCACCAGAAGCCGTGGCCGCCGGACTGCAACTGGATTTGGTAATCCTGCGAGAGGGTCAGGTAATACGCGGGGTCCCAGAACATCGGCGTGCGGTTGCGAGAAATCCAGATTGCGTTCGCGGTGATGTGGCCGGCGATGAGGATGAGCAGGAGGAGATAACAGAGCAATTTACTTTTTGATTGAGCCACGGTTTTTCCTCTGATGAATTTGTGTTGCGCGGGTACATTATAACGCGCGAGGGCGCAATTTCACGCTGATTTGCCGAAATGTGCCTGGATTATTGCAGCGGCAGGGAATAGTACTTTGTCTCGGCTTCGTTGTGGAGGCGGTTGGCCTCGGAATAAAGCGGGTGGTAGTTGAATCTGTCGATGAATTCGTTAAACAAATCCATTGCCTTGTCGTAGTCTTTTCTGGCCTTGTCCAGGGACTCAGCGGCTTCTTTGTCCTGCCCCTGTTTGCGCTGGACGGTATAGAGATTGTACTCGTTATCGGCTGTCCTCTCGTAACACGAGCCGCACTGGAACAGCGCATAGGGCATGTAGTGTTTGCTCAATTCATTCTTGACGAAGGGGGCGTATTGTCCCTTGCGCAGGTAATCGTCGTCGTATATGTTGAGCATCTGCTCGTAAATCTCAGCCGCCTTGGTGGTGCGGCCCATGCCTGCTTGGATGCGCGCGATGTTGTAATACGTGAAGGGAGCCCATGACGCGTCCTTGTGGGCGTCGGGAAGACGCTTCAGTGTGTCCAAGCCCGGCGTCGTGAACAGGAAGAACCCTATCAGGCCGCCGAGTATTATGAGTGTGAGCAGGATCTTTTTCACAACTGATCCTTGGAAGCAACGTAGTACTTTAACTTCCGTTATTCAGGCGCCTTGTCACTTTCCTTTTTCGGCGAGAGTCCCTCAAAACTTGACCATTCCTTGTCCCACCATTCCTGCGCTCTCCCGGCGACCTGCGCGATTTCCGCGGCGTTGGCCTGCGGGTCGTAGCCGAAGTCCATTCCCGTGATTCTCTTGAGCGCCGCGCTCACCACCTGGCGCGTGAGAGGGGAGTTATCGCCGAGCAGGGCGATCATCTCGTCGATGGTCACCTTGTCGCCGTCGTAGTATGTTACGAGGTAATCAATCAGCCTTGAAACGGCCTCGCTTTTCGTCATCGCATGGAGGTTGGGCAGTTCGCCGACGGCGTAAGGGATCATGTGGAGTATCTCGTATTTCCGCTTCGGCGCGAAGCCGAAAATCACCGGCGCGCCGATTTCCACGCTTCGCAATGTTTGTCCTTCGCGGAATTCGAGCGGCTTGAGCCTGCATGTGTGTTCGCCGGCCTCGACGATTTGGAACATCCCCACCACGTCGTCGATGTTCTCATAATAATACCGCGCCATCACGCTGTGCAGGGCTTGCCGGTCGGCGTTGCTCAACTTTTTCATCGCCGCGGCGTAGTAACCGGCCTTCAGGCCGTCCGCGGTTCCCTTGTCCACCGTGATTGAGCGGTCCTCGTTGACGGATTGGATTGCCGCCTCGACGGGCGGCCTCAAAAGAGCGCCGATTGCCTCGACGTCGCTCGTCCGCACCTTGAAATACTTCATGATGGTCGCGTCGATTTCCCGCTCGCGCTCGAAGGAGAGCGTCGGGTCGATGGTGTACTTCAGCACGAACTGCCCGTATTGCCACAGCCCGTCGGCGGACTGCCACTCGTTGATGGCTTTGCCCGCGACGTTGCATTTGAGCGCGAAGTAAGTTCGCGCATTTACTTCCTCGTATGTGGAGGGGTCCGGAGGGCCTTTCTTCTGCTCGGGCGCAGGGATGCAGGACGCAAGGGCGATTGCAAACAGCGTTGCAATTATTACCGGGGTCAACGGACGCATTGGCATCTCCTAAGGGGGACCCGACAGAATACTCATATACCACGATATCGCTTCAAGAATCACATCGTGGAAAAATATCACGACTGTCGCCCCGAGGGCCAGGAACGGCCCGAAGGGCATATAGTGGTCTTTCGTGGCGATGAGCACGACGACCCCGATAATCGCCCCCACAAGGCAGGCCAGCAGAAACGCCATCAGCGTCATGTCCCATCCCATGAACGCGCCTATCATCGCCATGAATTTCAAATCCCCGCCGCCCATTGCTTCCTTCTTGAACAGCGCTTTCCCCAGCACGCCTGCTACGTAGATAATTCCCGCCCCGACAAACATTCCAAACATTGAGGAGAAGAAACCGAGGATGTTCTCGCCCACCGGCCATTGCAGAATCTGTTCGCGCCACAGGAAGTGCTTCAGGGCTGAAGCGTGAAGCGTCGGATAAATGAAACTCACCGCCGGCCCGGCCAGGACGAAAAGTTTGTCTATCTCGTCGGGGATAATGCGGAGGCGCAGGTCTATGAAACTGCACGCGAGCATCGCCGCTATCAGCGCCCCGTAAATAAAGAAGAGCGGCCATGTCTCCCGCAGGATGCCCTCGCCCGGTATTGCGAGAAGGAATTGGCAGGCCAGCCAGATGAACAGCGCTCCCGTGAGCAGTTCAACCAAAAGATACCGCGGCGATATGCGCGCCCCGCATTTGCGGCACTTCCCGCGGAGGATGATATAACTGAGGACGGGGATGTTGTCGTACCACGCTATCTGCTTGAGGCACTTCGGGCAGAAGGACCGGCCCTTTGCGATTGATTCGCATTTCCGCGGCAGGCGGTAGATGACGACGTTCAGGAAACTGCCCACTGCCAGTCCGAACAGTCCGCACCACGCAAACAGCAGCCACCAAAGGGTATCCTGCATTGAGCCTCCGCGAAATGGCGTAATTCTTAATAGCCGAAAAGTATCAAATCCTTATCGACGCCGCAAGACAAAATCTTCGCCGAAAGGGTCTGACCCCGAACATAGTATCACGGGCCGCAACTCACGCGGCGTCATTTCACATCCCCCCGATCAATCGCGTCCTCGCCCATCTTCCGCTTCACATCGTCAAGCGCCTTCTGCGCCCGCCGGCGCTTTTCGCCGTGGCCGCGTGCGCCGTCGGCTTCGAATGGCAGCCGCATTTGCCGCTCAATCGTTTCCGCAAGGTTCGACACGCCCACGCCGATGAGCCGCACGCGGACTCCCTTCATTTCAACCTTCGTTTCGAGCAATCTTTTCGCGCAGTCGTAAATCGCCGCGCTTGTGTTGACGTGCTCCTCCAGCGTGGCGCTTCGCGTTATCGTACGGAAATCCGCGTACCGGACCTTCAGCGTCACCCTTCGGCCGGCCAGCCCGTGCTTTTGCAGGCGCCGGGCGACGTCGTATGCCTGCTCGTACAGGGCGCGGGACAGCGTTTTCAGGTCGGAGACGTCCCGCGGGAAAGTAACCTCGCTGCTCAGCGATTTTGCCAGCGTTTCAGGCGTCACCTCGCGCTCGTCGATTCCCCACGCCATGTTTTGCAGGGATTCGGCGAACTTGCCGAAGCGGGCCTTCAGCGTTTCGAGCGGGATTTTCCTGAGGTCGGCGATCGTCATGACGCCGAGATTATTCAGCGCGGCCTCCGTTGCCGGGCCGACTCCCCATATTTCCGAGACGCTCAGCGGCGCAAGGAAGTTCAACTTCTCCTCCTCGCGCACGACCATAAAGCCGTCGGGCTTGCTCCTGCCGGAGGCGAGTTTCGCAAGAAACATGTTCGGCCCGATGCCCACCGACGCCGTAAGCCCGGTCTTCTCCCTGATGCGCCTCTTGATGTCGCGCCCGATTTTTTCGGCGTCGCCGAAGAGTTGCGCGCTGCCCGTCACGTCAAGGAAGGCCTCGTCTATGCTTATCGGCTCCACCAGCGGGGTGTAGGAGAGGAAAATTTCATGGATGCGGCGGGAGATTTCCCCGTACCGCTTCATCCGCACCGGCCGCAGGATTACTTGCGGGCACAGCCGCAGGGCGGTTCCCATGGGCATTGCGCTGTGCACGCCGAAGCGCCGCGCCTCGTACGAGGCCGCCGCCACGACGCCGCGGCTTTCCACGGACCCGCCCACGATGACCGGCTTTCCGCGCAGTTCAGGGAAGTCCAATTGTTCCACGGACGTGAAAAACGCGTCCATGTCAACATGTATTATCGCTTTGGGCATTGCACACAGGCAGTCAATTCAGTTTCCGGGCAGGGCGTCTAAACATTCGGAATTATACATTGGCGCGGCGAATGTGTCACGGGGAAAGGGATATGTTCGGCCGCGAAGGCGGGCGTGACATTTTAGGGCAAGTTTCCGGCGAACACGCCGAGATTCTTCCGCCTGAAGTTTGTGGCTTCAAGCCCCTTATTCCCTGAAAGAGAAAAGGACAGAAGCCTTGATTCGCGCTTCTGTCCTTGTTTTTCTGGCGAGGACGACGGGGCTCGAACCCGCAACCTTCGGATCGACAGTCCGATGCTCTAACCAAGTTGAGCTACGTCCCCAGAATGGTCGTCTGGTTATCTGGTCATCTGGATTTCCAGCCATCCAGTTAATCCAGTTATCCAAATGGTGGGCGATAGTGGGCTCGAACCACTGACCTCGTGCTTGTAAGGCACGCGCTCTAGCCAACTGAGCTAATCGCCCGGAGCGGCAAGTATGATAATCGCTTTCCCCTCAAAGTCAACCTATTTCCGGGAATCGAACTCTCCCGCAGGGCGCTTTCTCACGCGCCGGCCGGCGTGTCAGGCATGACAACGGGCGCGCCGGTGTGGGGATGCTGTTGGACGAGCGCGTTCACGCCGAAAACGCGCGCGATATTCTCCGGCGTCAATACTTCGCGCGGCGTTCCGTCCGCGGCGACGCGGCCCCGGTCAAGCAGAATCAGGCGCTTGCAGTACCGCGCCGCAAGGTTCAGGTCGTGCGAAATGCACACTATCGTCATCCCGCGTTTTTCGTTCAGCGATTTAAGAAGTTCGTGCACGTCGATCTGGTGTTTAATGTCAAGGAACGCGGTCGGCTCGTCCAAGAGCATCGCCGCCGGCTCCTGCGCGAGCGCGCGGGCGACAATCACGCGCTGCTTTTCGCCGCCGCTCACCTCCGTAATCAGCCGCCCGGCGAACTGCGCCACGTCGGTCGTCCGCATCATCTCCTCCGCGATGCGGAAATCCTTCTCGTGCTCGAACGAAAGCGCACCGAGATGCGGATAGCGGCCCATCAGCACGATCTCCCGCACCGTGAACGGGAACAGCACGTTCGATTCCTGCGGCACCACCGCGATAATCCGCGCGAGTTCCCTGTTAGAGATCCGCGATATTTCCTTCCCCTTGATTTTTATGCTGCCGCTGTCGGCGCGGAGCGCTTTGCTTAGCAACTTTAGCAGCGTCGTCTTGCCGGAGCCGTTCGGCCCGATGACGCCGACGAATTCGCCGTCCTCCACGCGGAACGACACGCCGTCAATCACGCGCGCGCCGTCGTAAGAAAACGCTATGTCTTGTACTTCAATCATCGCGTTACTTTCCGAAGATCGCCAGCCGCGAACGCGCTCTCAGCAGCCACAGGAAAAACGGCCCGCCGCACAACGCCGTCAGCACGCCGACCGGCAGTTCCACTATAGAAGGATGCGTCAGAGGCATTATCGACCGCGCCAGCGTATCCGCAATCAGAAGGAAAATCGCTCCTCCGAAGAAGGCCGCCGGCATGAGTATCCGATGGTCCGGCCCGACTATCAGCCGCATGATGTGCGGAACAATCAGCCCCACGAATCCTATCGGGCCGGTGACGGACACCGCCACGCCCGTGAGGACGGCCGTCAGCACAAGGCACGCAAAGCGCGTCCTCTCGGCCCGCACGCCCATCTGCACCGCCGTTTCCTCGCCGAGCGCGAAAAGGTTGAGGCTTTTCGCCAATGTCAGAAGTACAAGCGCGCACACAATTATCATCGCCGCGCCGACGCCTATTTGCGCAAAGTTCCAATCATTTGCGTGCGAGAGGCTGCCCATGAGCCATCTGTAAATGTCGTTCATTTCCGAAACGGACATGATTGACATGAAGAAAAGGATGATGGCGCTGAAGATGGCGTTCAGCACGACGCCTGCGAGGATGAGGTTGTGCGTGGCGACGGTCCCCCGGATTCTTGAAAAGGCCAGCACCAGCACGAGCGCGCCGAGCGAACCGGCGAAGGCAAAGACCGTGCGGGTGGAGAAGCCGAATACGACCGTCTCCGCGCCTATCGCCACGGCGAGCACCGCGCCCACCGTGCCGCCGCCGGATATGCCGAGGATGAACGGGTCCGCCAGCGGATTGCGCAGGATTCCCTGGAACACCGCTCCGCAAATCGCCAGCGCCGCGCCGACAAGCGCCGCGACGAAAATGCGCGGCAGGCGGAGCATGAGTATCTTCGCGCCGGTGTCCTCATGCCCGGCGAAGATGTGCGTCGGGCTTGTGAAAACCGGCCCGATGAATTCGGCGACGCACATCACGATGACAAGCGCCGCCGCCATCAGCAGTATCGTTTTCAGCCAGCGTTGTGGATCGAGCGTTTTCACGGTGAGTTGAATAACTCCGGGTGGACCAGTTTTGCAATTTCCTCCGTCCAGCCGTTCAGCAGGCGAGGCCCCGGACGTGTCGTCGTGTCGGCGTTGACCACGAGAACGCGTTCACCGGCGACCGCGGGAATACTCGTAGCAATCGCCCAGCGCGCCTTTATCGCCTTGATCTTTTCCTCCGTCAGGTCCTTGCCGTTCACCGCGACGATTATGATGTCCGGCTTCAGGCTAATCAACACTTCGAATGAAGCGTTGCCCGGCCAGCCTTTCTCGGTTATCAGGTTCACGCATCCAATGTCGGAGAGCAGCGTGTCTATAAATGTGCCTTTTCCGGCAAGCACGAAGTTTTCGTAGTCCACGACAAAAAGCACTTTCGGCTTGTTCTCGGCTCGCGCCCCGCGCGCCTTGAGGTCCGAGAAGCCCTGCTTGAGATTGTTCACGAGTTCCGCGGCCTTCCCTTCCACTCCCGCGATTTTCCCGATGCCGATGTACGCATCGTACACGCCGTCCATCGTATCAATGGCGAAATGCTCCACGCGGATTCCCGCGCCCTTCATGCGCTCCCACATCTTCTCGTGCGCCTTGCTTGTCGTGTCGATGAGAAGGTCAGGGTGGAGCGAAATAATTTTCTCCTCGTTCACGTTGAGGAAGTCGCCGACCTTCTCCTTGTTCTTTGCTTCTTCGGGATAATTGCACAGAGTCGTGTCGCCGATAATCCTGTCGCCCAGCCCAAGTTCATAAAGTATTTCCGTGACGGTGGGGGAGAGCGAGACGATGTGCTGCGGAACGGCGTTGTTTAGCGGAGGCGCGGCCTGCCTGCCGCAGCAGGCCAGGCCCGCAAGCGCGATGCAGATTGCCGGTCGAATTATGTAAAAAAAATGTTTCACGCCGTTCTCTGCCTCATAAAGTAGTCGCGGTTAGAATACCCTCCCCACGCACAAAGTCAAGCCGGTCTAACAGCCTAACAGTCCAACAGTCTAATAGTCTAAATTTGGGCTTGCATTATCAAATTGTTTTTTGCATACTTTGTGCCGGTAGGACGTGTCTAAGGTAATGGGGAGTGTATTGGAGGCCGCGTGCTATTGCGCGCGGTTGGGCTTCAGGCCCATGAAGCGAGAGCATAAGACTCGGTTGCAGGTATATCGGGGCAACGCTCCGACAGGGAAGCCCGTGAGAACCGGGCGCGGACCCGCCGCTGTAATCGGGGACGAAAGCCGCGCAACCCACTGTTCATGAGAGCAATCTCCAGAACGGGAAGGGGCGGCGAGTAGAAAGATCCGAGAGTCAGAAGACCTGCCTGCAAACACTTCGCACGATCTTCGGCAGTAAGATTCGGTGAGGGCACTCTTGCCGGCTGGAGTGGCGAGAAAGTCCAGTACCCCTGGGAGGGGTTAGTTGCGGGAAATGCTTTCTCGGCCATGTACGACCGACGGAGTGCAGACAGCATGAAAACCCCGAATCTTCGCGGGAAGATCCGGGGCTTTTTGTTTTGGCACTTTTCGTTCTTTCCAATTTTTGCCCGGCGGCTAACGGAAAGCGGTGCAAATCCGCTGCCGCCGCGCGACCGTGAGAGCCGTGAGGCCTCGCGCACATGCCACCGTTCCGCGAAGGAGCGGGAAGGCGCGCGGGGCGTCCCACGCGGGAAGCGGCTCAAGCCGGGAGACGAGCGCCGGGCGGCCACAACTCCTCGCGAGAAAGGGGGTTTGCCATGAAAGTAGGGATAGGACTTATTGCTGTTTTGGGTTTTTTGTTTTTCGTGACGCCGGCCTTTACGGATGACGCAGGGAATCAGGCTCCAGCGCAGGCCGCCGACCAGGGCGCGGTTTCCCCTGAACAGGAAAAAACAAAAGCCGAAGAGGACAAGAAAAAAGAAGAGGAAAAAAAGAAAGAAGAGGAAAAAAAGAAAGAAGAGGAAGCGGAGGAATACGTCATTACCGCCACGCGAGTAAAGACTCCCGCCCGAAACGTCGCCAGTTCCGTTACCGTCATCACCGCCGAAGATATTGAGCGCTCCGGCAAGACGACCGTGGGGGACGTGCTGCGCGACGTGCCGGGCCTCGCGGTGGCCCGCAACGGCGGCCCCGGGCAGACAACGTCGGTCTTCATGCGCGGCGCGAAGAGCGAGCACACGCTTGTGTTGCTCGACGGCGTCGAGTTGAACGATCCGCTTTCGCCCGGGCGCGCTTTTGATTTTGCGAACCTGTCGGTCGACAATATCGAGCGCATCGAGATTATCCGCGGCCCGCAGAGCACGCTTTACGGCTCCGACGCTATAGGCGGAGTAATCAACATCATCACGAAGAAGGGACAGGGGCCGCCGTCCGGCCGCGTGTTCAGCGAGTACGGCTCCTACAACACTTTTCGTGAAGGCGCAAACGTGAGCGGAGGCAAGGACTGGTACGAATATTCGCTTGGAGTGTCGAGGGCGGACAGCGAAGGCTTTTCCGCCGCCCGCCGCCAGGACGGCAACCACGAGAAGGACGGCTACGGCATTACCACCGTCGCGCCGCATTTTTCCATCCGCCCGATGGATTGGCTGGAGTTCTCATCGACCTTGCGCTACCTGGATTCCCGCGTGGAGCTCGACAACCACGGCGGGCCGGGCGGCGACGACCCGAACTACGTGGGCTACACTCAGGAGGTATTCCTGAGGAACCAGTTGAAGGCGGAACTCCTGGACGGCAAGTGGGAGCAGATACTCGGCTATTCCTATTCGAACATTTCCCGCCATCTGGATAATGACGTTGACCGATTGCATCCTCTCGACTCTCAGGATTTCCGCTTCAACGGCCGGATTGACAAACTGGACTGGCAGCACAACGTCATCCTCCACAAGACCAACACGCTCACGGGCGGCTTTGAACTGGAGAAGGAAAGCGGCAGCAGCGTTACCCACATCACGAGCGCCTTCGGCCCGTTCGATAGCGAGTTCAAGGACAAGTCCGCCGTCATGCGGAGTTACTACATTCAGGACCAGATATGCCTGTGGGACCGCTGGACCACGGTAGTTGGCGCGCGCATTGACCGCCACGACATTTTCGGGACGGAACCGACGTGGCGCATCGCGTCCAGGTACAACCTCACCGAGACCGGCACCTCCATTCGCGGCAGTTACGGACTGGGATTCAAAGCGCCGACGCTTTACCAGTTGTTCTCGGAATACGGCAACGCAAATCTCCAGCCGGAGAAGAGCACCGGATGGGACGTGGGCGTCGAGCAGGACATTCTGAAGGGCGTCCTGAATGCAGGGGCGACGTACTTCAGCAACGACTTCCAGAATTTCATCGACTTTGACTTCGCGACGTGGAAGTACAAGAACATCGGCAAGGCGCGAACCAACGGCGTCGAGGCCTACCTTATGTATCGTCCTCTTCCTTGCATCACCCTGCGCCCGTGGTACACGCGCACGAACACAAAGGACCTCACCAGCGGCGAGGAATTGTTGCGCCGGCCGCGGAACACCTGCGGCCTGGACGCGACGTTGACCGCTTTGCAGGACCGCGCAACCGTCACACTCACCATCATGTACGTGGGTCGCCGCGCTGATATTGATCCTATTGCATATCCGACCAAACGCGTCTCGCTCCGCCCGTACACGCTTATGGGAATGAGCGGGCGTTACAAAGTCATGAAGCACCTGACCGTTACCGGCAGGCTTGAGAATATTCTCAATCAGAAATACCAGGAAGTCGCGGGCTACGGAGTGGCGGCTTTCTCGGCGTACATTGGATTTGAGTTGTCTTTCTAACGGACCGGGCAATGCCCGCGATAAGCCACATGGCGAACTGCATGATGAACGTTCTAACCGCAGGTCTGGGAGCGGCGGTGTTTATCGCTGTTGCGGCAGCGGCGGCGGTGGGCGGCGTCGTGTTCAAGGTCCGCAACTGGCGCAACGCCCGCAAGGTCGATACCGCCGTCGCGCTGGCGGTTTCAATTGCTCTGCATGCGGCGGTGTTGTTCTACATGTTCAACGTAACTTTCACGCCCGCGCGCCTTCAGGGCGGAGGAGCGGGGCTGGGCGTCCGGTTGGAGCAGTCCTCCTCGCAATATGCCGGCTCCGGCGGCGTGGATGTCGCGATTGCCGACCCCGCCGAGGCGGGCGCGCAGGACCCGCTGCTGGAACCCGTGCCGTTGCAGATGCCTGACAGGGCGCTGCTGGAAGTTCAGCCCGCCGTGTCGGTCGCCGTCGAGATGACGGGGCCGCCGGACCTGCTGCAAACCGAAGACCCGTTCGCGAAGGCGTTCGCCCCCGCGCGACTTGCCGGCATCACGCCGGAAATTCCCGGCGCGGTCATTTTGCATCAGGGCGAAGGCGGCTCATCGTCCGTCGAGACGGGGTCCGGCCAGGATGCCGCCGGTTCCGGCCTGGCGCGCGACGCGGGTGGCGGAGGGGGAGGCGAAACCGGAAGCGGCTCCGGCCTCGTCATGCCCGCCTATCCGCGGGAGTCGCGCGAAAAAGGCGAAGAAGGCCGCGTGGTCGTTTCCGTCGCCATCCACGCGGACGGCACGCTCACCGACATAAAAGTCGTGGAATCGTCCGGCTACTCGCGCCTTGACGAGGCCGCTCTTGAGGCCGTCCGGCACAGCACTTTCATTCCCGCCACGAGGTTCGGCATGCCCGTTGACTCGACCAAGAAAATCGCATTTACATTTCGCCTCAAGGAAGAGTAGCAGTTCATGGCATTTGATGTTGGTCATGTGGCCCGGCCGCCATCGGCCGAGGAATAGACGCGTCAGCACTTTACTATTTTTTCCCCGTGTCCCCTGACGTTCTTCGTGGCGTTGCGCGTGTCGATTACCAGCGGCGTGAGTCGCACGACGCGCGCGTAGTCGATGTTGCTGTGGTCCGTGACAATCACCGCGCAGTCAGCGTCGGCCAGCCTCGCTTTGGTGAGCGGCACGGACTTCAGTTTCAAATCATACCCGCGCATCTTGCGCAGGGCCGGGACGTATGGGTCGTGGTAGGAGACGCGCGCGCCCATCTTCTTTAACAGCGCGGCTATTTCCAGGGCAGGGGACTCGCGGCAGTCGTCAACGTCCTTCTTGTAGGCCATTCCGAGCAGGAGTATTCTTGCGCCGCGCAGCGCTTTGCCCCGCTCGTTGAGCGCGGCGCGCGTGCGGGCGATTACGTATTGCGGCATGGAGGCGTTGATTTCCCCGGCCAGTTTGATGAACTTCGTCGTGAAGTTGTATTCCCGCGCCTTCCACAGCAGGTAGAACGGGTCTATCGGTATGCAGTGCCCGCCCAGCCCGGGGCCGGGGTGGAACGGCTGGAAGCCGAACGGCTTGGTCGAGGCCGCCTCGATTACCTCCCACACGTCTATCCCCATCCTGTCGAACAGCATCTTCATCTCGTTGACCAGCGCTATGTTCACGCAGCGGTAAATGTTTTCCAGCATCTTGCACGCCTCCGCGGCGCGCGTGGACGAGACCGGGATTACGCGCACGACCGCACGTGAATACAGCGCGCAGGTCATCTCAAGGCTCCGCCTGTCCGAGCCGCCGACGACTTTCGGAATGTTGGCCGCGGAATACTTCGGATTGCCGGGGTCCTCGCGTTCGGGCGAGAACGCGAGGAAGAAATCCGCGCCGCACTTCAGCCCGCTCCTCTCCAGAATGGGCTTCACCACCTCCTCAGTCGTGCCCGGATAGGTGGTGCTCTCAAGCACGACGAGTCGGCCCTTCCTCAGGTTCTTTGCGATGTCGCGGCAGGTGTTCTTGATGTACGAGAGGTCTGGTTCGCGCATTTTGTTGAGCGGCGTGGGCACGCAGATGATTATCGCATCGACCTCCTTGAGCCGCCTGAAGTCGGCCGTCGCGCTGAAAAGGCCGGCCTTCACCGCCGCGGACACGTCAACGTTCCTGATATATGATTTGCCCCTGTTGATTTGCCTGACCTTGCGCGGGTCGATGTCGAAGCCGAGGACTCTGAACTTTTTGCCGCAGAAAGCGCGCATGAGCGGCAGGCCCACATAGCCCAGCCCGATTATTCCTATCACCGCCTCGCGGGATTCCAGCCGCCGCTTGAAAGCCTCCACTGCGCCGGTCTTTTTCATCTTTCGCTCCTCAAATTGTGATTGGCGGATTATACCCCGCCCCCCGAGCCGGTCAAGCGCGGCGCTCTGGCGGGGAGTATGTAAGAATTCTGGATGGGGGTGCGCATTCAGCATTGTTCCATGCCGGTATCAGACACAATCTACGAGCTGGGCCGCGAAGCGCGTCCTGCGCTCCGTAATTGTGTCAGACACCGTTACCGACGCGGAATGTTGGCGGGATTCCAGGATTCTTACATGCTCCCGCTCTGGCGGGCACAAAGAAAAAGGCCCGCCCATGGTTGGGGACAGGCCTTTTTTTCGTGTTTGAGGCGGTCAGCCGCCCTGCTGCTCGCCGATCTGCTTCATGATGGTTATCATCGGCAGGAACAGGGAGATTACTATCCCGCCCACCGAGACGCCCATGATGACGATGAACAGCGGCTCCATCAGGCGGACAAGGTTGGTAACGGCGTTGTCAACTTCTTCGTCGTAGGAGTCAGCGATTTTGAGGAGCATCTTGTCCAACTCGCCGGTTTCCTCGCCCACGGCCACCATGTTGACGACGATTTCGTCGAACATGCCGGAGGCGCGCAGAGGGTTTGCGACGCTTTCGCCCTCGCGGATGGAGTCGTGCACCGTGTCTATCGCTTCGGCGAGAAGCACGTTGCCTATGGTGCCGCGGCAGATGCTGAGCGCTTCGAGCAGGGAGACGCTGGACGCCACGAGCGTTCCGAGCGTTCGGCAGAAGCGCGTGACGACGGATTTCCGCGTTACCGGGCCGATGATGGGCGCGTTCAACTTAAGCCAGTCGAGTCCTCTGCGGCCCCACGTCGTCCTGCGCAGCAGCACGAACGCCGCGATCACCACCACGATGGAAAAGATGCTGATGAATATGTTCAGCGGGACGAAGGTAGGCTCCGTCGCGTCCGCGGGGCGCACGACGCCGAGGCGCGCCATGCTCCAGCTGCTCAGGCTTACAACGAACTGCGTCGGCTTCGGCAGGTCCTGGTTTCTCTGCTTGAAGACCTGTTCGAACTTCGGCACGACGACGACCATCAGCACGCTGACGATGGCGAAGGCGATGCAGCCTATGACCACCGGGTACACCATGGCGCCGCGCACCTTGTTGCGGAGCCTCTGGCCCTGTTCCATGAATTTGGCCAGCCTTTCCATGATGGTGTCGAGCACGCCGCCCGCTTCGCCCGCGCGGACGAGGTTTACGTAGAGGGTGTTGAACACCTTGGGGTGCCGCGCCAGGGCCTCGGAAAGTGAAGAGCCGCCTTCGACGTCCGCGGCGACGTCCATCAGGACGTTTTTCAGCACTCCCGGCTTCGCCTGCGCCTCGAGAATCTGGAGGCTCCTGACAATGGGCAGGCCCGCGTCCTGTAGGATGGACAGTTGCGTGGTGAACTGGACCAGGTCCCTGTTCCTTACGCCGCCGAAGCCGATGACGAATTTTTTCTTCTTGGGCGCGGGGGGCGCCGCGACTTTGGGGGGCGCCGCCTTCGGCTTTATTTCAGTGGGATAGTATCCCCTGCTCTTTATCAGGGCGGTCGCCTCTTCAACACTGGCCGCCTCGATCTCGTCCGTCACCTGTCTTGCCTGGCTGTCAACGGCCTTGAAAGTGAAAACAGGCATAAGCGTCCCTTTCTATTATTAAATGAAACAGTACGCGGCACGGGGGTCAGACCCCTCCCGTCGCTCCGCTCCTCCTTGGCGTCTGACCCCCTTGTCGCCGGGGAACTTCTCCGCTGTAACTGTCATATAGTCTGGATCGTTTCCTTGATGATCTCTTCCACCGTCGTGACGCCTTCGAAAATGAGGCGCAGGCCGCGCTCTCGCAACGTGAGCATCCCTTCCTCGCGGGCGGCCTCGCGGATTGCGCTGCTGGAGGCGCCGTCCATGATCATTTGCCTTAAGCGTTCGGTTATCACGAGTGTTTCGAAAATGGCGGTCCTGCCCTTGTAGCCGGTGTGGTTGCATTCCATGCAGCGCCGCCCGTAGTGAAACTTGTTGCCGCCGATGTCCTCGCGCCTCAGCCCGAGTTCGTACAGCATCTCTTCAGTCGGGACGAACTCGGTCTTGCAGCGCGGGCAAATCTTTCGCACGAGGCGCTGCGCGACTACCGCCTGCATGGTTGCGGAGATGAGGAACGGCTGGACTTCGAGTTCTATGAGTCGCGTGATGGCGGTCGGGGCGTCGTTGGTGTGCAGGGTGCTAAACACGAGGTGTCCGGTGAGGGACGCTTCGATGGCCATTTCCGCCGTTTCGAGGTCGCGGATTTCGCCCACCAGTATCACGTCCGGATCCTGGCGCACGATTGAGCGCAGGCAGGAGGCGAAGGTTACTCCTATTTCCTCGTTCACGGCGACCTGCATGATTCCCTCGATGTCGTATTCGACCGGGTCCTCCGTGGTGATTATCTTGAGGTCCACGGTGTTGATTTCCTGCAGCGCGGAGTAGAGCGTCGTTGTCTTTCCGCAGCCGGTGGGGCCGGTGACGAGGATGATGCCGTCGGGCTTCTGTATCAGGTCGCGGAACATTTTTAGTTCGTCCTCGTTGAGGCCGACCTGTTCGAGGCTCAGCGACACGACGCTTCTGTCGAGCACGCGCATCACGACGCTCTCGCCGTACATGGTGGGCAGGGTGGAGACGCGGAGGTCCACGGGCTTGCCGGCGATGGTGAGCGCTATGCGGCCGTCCTGCGGCATGCGTGTTTCCGCGATGTCGAGGCGCGACATGACCTTTATGCGGGAGATGAGCGCCAGCGCGATGTGCGGGGGCGGGGGCGCCATCTCGTAAAGCGCGCCGTCTATGCGGTAGCGGATCTTGAATTCGTTTTCAAACGGCTCGAAGTGTATGTCGCTGGCCCTGTCGCGGATGGCCTGGTAGAGGATGAGGTTGAGCAGTTTGACGACCGGCGGCAGGGAGCCCATCATTTCGATTCTGGAGAGGTCGATGGTTCCGCTGTCGGCCAGTTCCTCTTCTTTTTCCAACTGGCGTATGACGGACTCGATTGACTCGACCTGGTCGCCGTAATATCTCTTGATTGCGCGCTCGATTGCGCCCTCGTTGCTGACCGCGCCCTTGACCGGGCAGTCGAGCATGAACTTGACCTCGTCAAGGAGGCTGACGTTCAGCGGGTCGGACATGGCGACGACGAGCGTGCCGTTGTCCGCTTCCACCGGGACGATCTTGTACATGTTCGCGATGGAGGGCGGGACCTTCTCGATGATTTCCGGGGGGATGGAGAGTTCGTCGAGGTTCACTATTTCCATTCCCCACTGGGCGCCGAGCGCGAAGAGCACTTCCTCCTCGGTCACGTAGCCCAGGTCAACGAGCACGCGGCCTATGGCGCCGCCTTTTTCCTTCTGCACTTGGAGCGCTTCCTGGATTTGGCCCTCGGTGACCAACTCCATGTCTTTGAGGATTTGTCCTATCGGTTTTCTTGGTTCAGCCATTCGCTTCTCCGGCTGACGCCGCCTTTCTTTTGGAACGTGTAACTATGTTTTTCGCAAGCCGTTCCTACCGCCGCTCGTGGCCTCCCTGCGATTCGGCTATCTTGTTCAGAATGGTTTGCGGGTTCATGGACTTCTCGAGCGCGTCCTCCTTCTTGACCAGCCCGCGGGCGTATAGCGAGAAGAGGTGCTCCTCGAGCGTTATCATTCCCATGTTCCGCCCCTTGAGGATTTCGTCGTCAAGGCGGTTGCTCTTGTTTTCGCGTATCAGGTTCGAGATCGCCGGCGTCATGTACATTATTTCAAACGCGGCCAGGCGGCTCTTGCCGTCCTTGGTTGGCAGCAGGACCTGCGAAATCACGGCGAGCAGGCTGACGGAAAGTTGTATGCGTATCTGCTCCTGCTGGTCCACGGGGAACTGGTCGATGATTCGGATTATCGTGCTGGAGGCGCTGCGCGTGTGCAGCGTCCCGAAAACCAGGTGTCCGGTCTCCGCGGCCGTGAGCGCGGCGCGCGTCGTCTCGAGGTCGCGCATTTCGCCCACGAGGATTACATCAGGGTCCTGGCGCAGCGCCCTGCGCAACCCTTCGGCGAATCCGGGCACATCCACGCCGATTTCCCTCTGGCTTACAATCGCCTTCTTGTGGTGGTGGTAAAATTCTATCGGGTCTTCGATTGTTACTATGTGATAATCGAACTTGTCGTTCAGATAGTCGATTATCGTGGCCAGTGTGGTGGTCTTTCCGCTTCCGGTGGGGCCGGTCACGAGGAACAGGCCGCGCGGGCGGCTGATGACCGCCTTTACGCTTTCGGGCAGGCCGATCTGCTCGAATGAGATTACCTTGCTCGGGATGAGCCTCAGCACCATGCCCAACACGCCCTTCTGCATGAAGATCGCGCACCTGAAACGCCCGTAATCCTGGTAGGCGTAGCCGAAGTCGCTCGAGCCGACCTTGTCCAGTTCCTGCTGGTTCTTCTCCGGCGCGATCTCGGCCATCATCTTCCTTGTCTGTTCAGGCGTCAGCGGCGGAAGGTTGACGGTGCGCAGCCTTCCGGCGATGCGCAGCGTGGGTGGGCGGCCCACCGTCAGGTGAAGGTCCGACGCGTTCTTGTCAACAGCGAGTTGTAATAGTTGTTCAATCATGTTTCTTTTCCGCCAGAGTTCTTATATCATTTCCATCTCAACAGATTGGTCGTATTTCCGCCGGACGCGGGCCGGTGTATCACAGGGACCACTCGATGTCCTGGGCGTGGGTCAGGCGCAGGACTTCCTCGATTGATGTGACGCCGGCGAGGATCTTGCGTATGCCGTCTTCCTGCAGGGTGGTCATTCCGTTGAGCCGGGCGGTCTTTCTGATTTCTTGTGTGGAAGCGCCGTTGAACGTAAGGGTGCGCAACTCGGTGTTCATTTCCATCAGTTCATATACGCCCAGCCGCCCAAGGTAGCCTGAGTGCTTGCAGCGCGCGCAGCCGCCCTTGCGGTAAACGGTCCTTCCCTCGATTGTCTCAGGCGTCATTCCGACCGCCCGCAATTCGCTGGTAGTGGGCGTGTACGGCTCCTTGCAGTTATCGCAGAGGACGCGCACCAGCCTCTGGGCCATCACCGCGAGAATGGACGAGGAGGCCAGGAATGGCTTCACGCCCAGGTCTACCAGCCGGCTGATGGCGCTGGGGGCGTCGTTGGTGTGCAGCGTGGAGCACACCAGGTGGCCGGTGAGGGCCGCCTGGATGGCGGTTTCCGCGGTTTCATGGTCGCGGATTTCGCCCACCAGGATGATGTTCGGCGCCTGTCGCAGCATCGCGCGAAGAATCCTCGCGAAGGTCAGCCCTATCTTCGGCTTCACCTCGCACTGGTTGATGCCCTGTATCAGGTATTCCACCGGGTTCTCGGCGGTGATGATCTTGACGTCGGGACGGTTGAGTTTCTTCAGCGCGGCGTAAAGGGTGGTGGTTTTTCCCGAACCGGTCGGGCCGGTTACGAGCAGAATGCCGTGCGGGCGCTTTATTATCGAGTCGAAATGCTTGAGGTCTGTCGAGTCGAAGCCGAGGTCTTCGAGGTTCTTGAGCCCTTTTTCCTTGTCCAGCAGGCGCATCACGATGCTTTCGCCGTTCGTGGCGGGCAGGGCGGAGACGCGGATATCAATGTCCCTGCCCTCGAAGGTCAGGTTTATGCGTCCGTCCTGCGGGCGGCGCTTTTCCGCGATGTCGATGCCGGCCATGATCTTCACGCGCGAAAGAATCGGCCCCTGGTTTATCTTGGGCTGCGAATCGACCTCGAAGCACACGCCGTCTATGCGATACCGTATGCGCAGACGGTGCGCGAGAGGCTCGATGTGGATGTCGCTCGCCCGCTGGCGCAGCGCCTCGGCGATGATAAGGTGCACAAGCCGGATGATGGGCGCGTCGTCGCCTTCTCCGGTGTCGCGGCCTTCCCCGCCCCTGACCGTAACCTCGACGTTGGACTGCGCCGCGGCCTCCATGCTTGTCTTTGTGTGCTTCTGGTAGTAGGACTCGATTGCCTCAAGCACGCGCCCGCGCGGCGCGAGAGCGCACTCAATGTCCATATTCAGAATGAAACGGAGGTTGTCCAGCGCGAACAGGTCGTTCGGATTCGTCATCGCCACCTGCAGCCGTCCGTCTTTATGCGCCACCGGGATGATGCTATATTCCTTGGCTATGTTGTAGGGGATGGTGCGGATAACTTCGTCGGGAATCTCGGTGGTGTTGAGGTCGATATACGGCAGGTTGAACTGCTGCGCAAGGGCCTGGGTGACGGTCTCCTCCGTGGCGTAGCCCAACTCTATCGCCGTCTCGCCGAGCATCGTGCCGTTCTTCTGCTGCTGGACGACGGCGTTCTTAAGTTGTTCCTCCGTCAGGACCCCGTTCTCTACAAGGATCCTGCCAAGCAATTTGCGTTCTTCAGCCATTACGGGGAAACCTGCGTGCAGCCAAAGCCCTTAAGGTGTGAAAACCTCTCCGCTAAACAAGGTATTATATTCCACTTGCCCGGACAAGTCAAGAGTAAGAGACAAATAAACAATTGAAAGGTCAAAGGTCTCCGGTCCGACCGCTCAGACCGGCCCGACTTGTCCGACCTCAAGCCCGCGCGCCTTGACAACGCCTCGCCGCGGCGGTTATCCTTACCACATGGACACTTTCACACATGCCGTGCTCGGCGCGGTAACTTCGCAACTGGGCTTCAGGCAGCGCATCGGACGCGAAGCCGCATGGGTAGCGGCAGGCATCGCAATTATTCCCGACCTCGACATGACCGTCCTGTCGGTGAAATCGTTCTTCGGCGTGCCGAAGATGACGTTCGACATGATGGTGGTTCACCGCGGGCTTAGCCATTCGCTCCTTCTGCTGCCGCTGCTGGCGATTCCGCTTGCCTTGCTGTGGCGCGCGGTCCGGCGGCGGTTCGCGAAAGGCGCGGGGCCATCGTTCTGGCTCCTGTACTTCTGTGTCCTCGCCGCGCTCTGGAGCCAGCCCCTCCTGGACATCTTTACGAGTTACGGCACGCAGATTTTCCTGCCGTTCACCGATATGCGCGTCGCTATCGATGCGCTTCCCATCGTGGACATCATCTACACGCCCATCCTTCTGCTCACGCTGCTCGCGTGCCTCGTCGTGCGCCTGATGAAGCGCCGAGGCGCGACGAAAGTTGCCTGGATCGGCTTCCTGCTCTCCGTCGTGTACATCGCCGCCGGTTTCGGCATTCACGAGGCGGTTCTGCGCCAGGCGAAAATCCAGATAGGCGACTGCGGCCAAGACCGCGCCGCCGTTGCGGAATTCCACGCCTATCCGCAAATCGGCACGATATTCGTCTGGCGCGTGACGCGCCACTGCCCGCGCTCGTGGCTCGCCGCGCGCGTGAACGTCCTCTTCGGCATCGATTTCAGGAACGCCGCGCAAAACAGCGCGGAGGTTGTCGAGAACGAATGGACGCGCAAAGCGCGGGAACTCCCTGAAATCAAAACGTTTTACTGGTTCGCGCTCGGACAGGTCCGCGCGATGTATTCCGAGGAAAACGGAAATCATCTCGTTGATTTCTATGACATGCGCTACGGCGTGCGGCCGGAGAGCCTCGACGTGATGTGGTTCGCGCGGGCGGCGTTCGACCGCGACGGGAAACCGATTGGCGTGGAATCCATGCGCCCGTACGACAGGCTCCGCTACCGGAACTCCGCCGAGCAACTCTGGCGCGACATCACCCATCCTTCAACGAAAAACGAGGAGGAAAACAAATGAAGCGCGCAAAAGACAAAGACGCGGGAAAGATTATCGGCAGGGCGCTCGACCTGAGCGATTTGCTCCGGTATCAGGACGGCGCGGTCGTCAGCAGAACGTTGCTGGACAAGGATGCCGGCACGGTAACGCTTTTCGCGTTCGACAAGGGCGAGGGCCTGAGCACGCACAGCGCGCCGTACGATGCGACGGTCCTGGTCGTGGAAGGCGAGGCCGAGATAAAAATCTCCGGCAAGCCAAACCGCGTGAAAGCCGGCGAGTTAATCATCATGCCCGCCAACAAGCCGCACGCGCTCCGCGCCGTGGAAAAATTCAAAATGCTCCTCATCATGATCCGCTCATGAAGAGTAGGTGCTGTCGGGACGGCGGAAGCGAACTCAGGTAAATAGGGACACTCATAATCAAAACCCCTTATATTTTCAGCCTTTTCAGGTCATCATTTCTGGAAAAGGTGCCTGTCACCATTTGGGGGGTAAAGGATTAGGATTTGCGCAGGGCTTTTTCCGCGGCGGAGATTGTGCGCTCTATGTCTTCGTCGCTGTGCGCGGCGGAGACGAACATCGCCTCGTACTGGCTCGGCGCGAGATATATCCCTTCCTCAAGCATCGCGCTAAAATACCGCGCGTACTTTTCAGCGTTGGACGCCAGCGCCGTGCGGTAGTCCACCACGGGGCCGGGCGTGAAGAATAGGCAGAGCATCGACGCGACGCGGTTGACGCAGCAGGGCACTTCCGCTTTTTTCGCCGCGTTGCGCAGGCCTTCCTCAAGCCGCGCGGATTTCCTTTCGAGTTCTTCGTAAAACCCGGGAGCGCGCAACTGCGTCAGCGTCGCGATGCCCGCCGCCATCGCCGCGGGATTGCCGGAAAGCGTGCCCGCCTGGTAGATGGTGCCGACGGGGCTGACGCGGTCCATGATGTGCGCTTCGCCGCCGTACGCGCCGACGGGCAGGCCGCCGCCGATTATTTTGCCGAGAGTCGTGAGGTCGGGCTGGATGTTGTAGCGGCCCTGCGCGCCGCCGGGCCCGACGCGGAAGCCGGTCAGGACCTCGTCGAAAATCAAAACGATGTCTTCCTTCGCCGTGATTTCGCGCAGGCCTTCGAGGAATCCGGCCTCCGGAGGGACGACGCCCATGTTTCCGGCGACAGGCTCGATAATCACGCACGCAATTTTCCCCTTGAATTTTTCCACCGCGGCTCTGACGGCGTTGAGGTCGTTGTATGGCAGTGAAATCGTGTTTCTCGCGAAATCGTCCGGCACGCCGGGGCTTGTGGGCTGGCCGTGCGTGGTGGGGCCGGAGCCTGCCTTGACGAGCAGGCCGTCAACGTGGCCGTGGTAGCAGCCGTCGAACTTGATGGCCATGTCGCGCTGCGTGTATCCGCGCGCCAGGCGTATGGCGCTCATCGCGGCCTCCGTGCCGGAGTTCACCATGCGCACCTTGCTGACGGATGGGACCATTTCGACGATGAGTTTCGCGAGTTCCGTCTCGAGCGTTGTCGGCGCGCCGAACGACGAGCCGCGCTCGAGCGCCTCCTTGACGGACTGCATGACGGCGGGGTTGCAGTGTCCGAGGATCATCGGCCCCCATGAGCAGACGTAGTCGATGAATTCGTTGCCGTCGATGTCGGTGATGCGGCTGCCGGATGCGCGGTGGATGAAGAGCGGATTTCTGCCGACGGCGCCGAATGCGCGCACCGGGCTGTTGACTCCGCCGGGGATGTACTTGCGTGCCTCTTCAAACGCGGCGATTGATTTTTCCGTCTTCACGTTGGTCCTCTCGCATTCATGCGGTCCATCAAGCCGCGCCGCCTAAGGAGATGCGGGCGGCGGATCCGTAAAAGTTCCGCGGGCGTCGCGGTCAATCTTATCCAACCAGCGTGCAAAGTCAAGCGCCGTGAAATCCCCCCTCAAAAATTTCTTAACGAATCGTGCTGGTATTGGAAAATAGTTCTGGAAAAAGTTGTGGAAGGTTTTGTATAATGGGCGCGATCGATCGTGGAAAGTTGCTGTGTTTCACGGCATCCGATCTTAACGCCATATGGCCCGGCATGGGCGGCCAAAATCCATTCAAACAGGAGAGTGACCTATGGCATTCGGAAAATGCGGCAAACCCGCAAAGAAGAAACCGGCGAAGAAGAAATAGCGCCGGGAAATTTCGGACGAAAGGCCGGGGAACGGAAGAACGCGTCCCCGGTCTGTTTTTTTCGAATGCATAACAGGAAATAATGCAAAGGAGGTGAGATTGCATGTGTGACACTTGCGGTTGCGGAAACAAGCCTCCGAAAAAGGAGGAACCCAAGAAGGACCAGCCCAAGAAGAAGTAGCGCGGTACGCGAAATGAGGCCGGGGAGTCTCAGGATTTCCCGGCCGTTTTTCTCGTGGGAGAAAAGGTAAAGGCCGCCCTTCGCGGGAAAGCGGCCTTTCTTTTTCTGGCGAGCGCGACTGCCACTCGTTGGAATCGTCCTCGCAAATCCTTGCGCCATTTCTGGTACATTTCATAGAGCCGCCTAAACCTTTTATTCCTATTGCGGGCCGACTTGCGAGGCGTTCAGACTGGAGCCCTGCAGAGGATTTGCTTGACAATAAAGATACCTTGCGTATGCTGGCGCCATCTCCGTGGATATAGTCCGGTACTTTCACAGATGAGAAAACCTTCCAAGCGACCAACAAGGGGAAACAGTAATGAGATCATTTGAGCATGGATACGTGCTCGATACGAGCATTTCCCATTCACTCCTCAAGACGGTGCGCGTGCTGGGCGAGTATCGTGGCAAGCAAATAATGTATGCGGAACAAACGCCAGAGTTACTTGAGACCCTGCGACAAGCGGCCATGATCCAAAGTGTCGAGTCCTCCAACCGCATCGAGGGCATTACGGTTCCTGCTGATCGTATTGCGCCTATTGTCTCCAAACGGACAAAGCTAAGAGACCGCTCCGAACAAGAGGTCGCTGGTTATCGCGACATCTTGTCGACGATTCACGCAAGTCATGCTTCGCTGCATCTCTCGACCATTTTAATCAAGGACTGGCACCGTTCGCTATATCGTTACACAGGCGAAAAAGGCGGGGAGTGGAAACAGAAAGATAACGCCATCATGCGGGTTCGCTCCGACGGCCGTCAGGTTATCCGTTTCAAGCCCACTTCGGCGGTGGCTACGCCAAAGTTCATGGAACGGCTTATTTCCCTCTTCCAACGGGAGATGGCGGAAGGCAAGACGGACCCTCTCATCCTTATCGCGAGTTTTGTTCTCGACTTCGAATGCATACACCCGTTTATGGACGGCAACGGACGTATCGGAAGACTGCTTACACTGCTCCTGCTATATCAGAGTGGCTACGAGGTCGGACGTTATATCAGCCTTGAGCGCGTTGTTGAAGAGAGCAAGGAGACATACTACGATGCGCTTCTGAAGAGTTCGCAAGGATGGCACGAAGCGAAGCACGATCTTCGGCCTTGGTGGGAGTATTTTCTGGGCATGCTCATAGCCGCACACGAAGAGTTTGAGAGCCGCGTGGGGAATATAACATCGGCGCGTGGCGCAAAAAGGGAAATGGTCGAAAATGCTATTTTTCGTCTTCCTCAGCGATTCCGCATTCAAGACCTCCAGCGTGCCTGCCCCGGAGTCAGTTATCCAACGCTGAAACGTGCTTTGGCCGATCTGAAAGCCAAGAAAAAGCTGCGTTGCCTTGGGCGAGGGCGGGATGCCCAATGGGAGCGAATAGGATCATGATCCATTAATAGTATCACGAAACGTTTTAGTGATACTGTTTGTTTGATGGGCACGGACAGAGGCTGGCATTTGCGTGAGTTTGAACCGGACTCTGTCGGACGTATCTCTTTGCGTGACAAAGAGAAAGCCGTTCGACTTTCTCGCCGAACAGCCCTTTTTGCAAAATGGCGAGCGCGACTGGCGGTCGTTGGAACCGTCCTCGCAAATCCTTGCGCAGTTCCTGGTCCATTTTATGGGACCGCCGAAACCGTTTATCCTTTTTGCGGACCGACTCGCGCGGCATTCAGACTAAGCCCCGCGGAGGATTTGCTTGACAAGAATGATACCTTGCGTATGCTGGCGCCATCTCCGTAGATGAATTATTAATAGTATCACGAAACGTATTCGTGATACTATTCGTAAGATGCGGAACATTAGGCGACAGGCGGTAATGAGGCGATGTTGTTAGCGCACCAATGAGGGATTTGTGACACGCCGAGAGGAACGCATAGCAGAAATTGCCAAGGAGGAGAAAGCGCTCTCCGCACTACGAGATAAAGTCGAACAACGGGCGGCGCGGCTGGCGTTTCTACGCAATGAACTTGATACGCTAATAAGAAGTCAACCCACAATTGCATCTCCTGCCGCCGAGAAAGTAAAAGGCGAGGCGCTTACGTCAAATTCGGAGAAAGTCTCGTTATTTCGTTCTCTTTTCCATGGGCGCGAGGATGTATTTCCACGGCGTTGGGAGAACTCGCGGACCGGAAAATCCGGCTACTCGCCGGCCTGTGCAAACGAATGGGAATCCGGGGTTTGCGAGAAGGGTCGGAAGCAGGGAAGCCACGGCTCTCGTGCAACGTGTGGCACATGCCAAAACCAGGCGTTCCTACCTGTCACCAACGAAGAGGTAACAAAGCATCTCAAGGGTTTGCAGGTTATGGGAGTTTACCCGCTCCTCCCCGACGAGACGTGCTGGTTTCTCGCTGCGGATTTCGATAAGAAGTCATGGCGAGAGGACGTCTCAGCATTTGTGGCAACATGCCAGGCGCATGATGTGCCGGTTGCCGTGGAACGGTCGCGTTCCGGCAATGGCGCGCACGCGTGGTTTTTCTTCAGCGCTCCGGTTCCGGCTGCCATCGCGCGCAGGATGGGGTGCTTCATCATTACTCAGACCATGCCGCGGCGACACCAACTCTCGATGGATTCATACGACCGTCTGTTCCCCAACCAGAACACGATGCCAAAGGGCGGGTTCGGCAATCTGATCGCGTTACCTATGCAGCGCGAGGCACGTGAATGCGGCAACTCGGTTTTCGTCGATGCCGAGTTCAAGCCGTATGCGGATCAATGGGCCTTTCTTGCCAATATTCGGCGACTTGATCCTTCTTTAGTTCATGCTATTGCTGATGAGGCGTCGCATAGCGGCCTGGTGACTGGTGTTCGTGCATGCGATGTCATGGATGAAGACGAGAAAACGCCGTGGCGACTATCGCCTTCTGGCCGTCCGCGCCGGGTTGTGATAACAGAACCACTACCGCCGGAGGTTCGCGCGGTTCTGTGCCAGCGAATCTTCGTCGAGAAGGCCGGGTTACCTTCGGTTCTGCTCAATCAAATCAAAAGGCTGGCCGCGTTCCAGAACCCTGAGTTCTATAAGAAGCAGCGCATGAGGCTTTCGACGGCGCTGACGCCGCGCATCATCGCATGCGCGGAGGAACGCGCTGCACATATTGCCCTGCCGCGTGGTTGCTTATCCGAACTTGAATCCCTACTCCGCAGTCACAAGGTGTCTCTCGCCATTGAGGACAAGCGCGAATGTGGAGAAGAGGTGGAATTCAAATTCCACGGCCGCCTTACCCCGTTGCAGGAAGATGCAGCGCAGGCGTTGCTCACCCATGATACTGGCGTCTTCGTGGCCCCACCGGGCATTGGCAAGACCGTCGTCGGAGCATACATGATCGCGGCAAGGAGAAGGAGCACGCTCGTACTGGTTCACCGCAAGCCGCTTCTTGATCAGTGGGTTGCCCAACTCGCATTGTTCTTGAAGATTGAGCCAAAGGATATCGGTCAGATCGGCGGCGGCAAGCACCGCCCCAATGGGCGTATAGACGTGGCGATGATCCAAAGCCTCGTCCGCAAGGGAGAGGTGAACGACCTTGTCGCGGGGTACGGGCACGTCGTTGTCGATGAATGTCATCATGTTCCGGCAGTATCCTTCGAGCGGGTATTGTCCGAGATGAAGGCTCGCTATGTCACCGGGCTTACCGCGACCCCGCAGCGTCGCGATGGACATCATCCCATCATCCAGATGCAGATTGGGCCGGTGCGTTTCGCCGTGGCTCCTGGGAACAGAGGGGCAAAGAGTCCGTTTGCGCATAGGCTCGTTGTGCGCGAGACCGATTTCCGAACAGATGCGCAATCGGATGGCGACAGCATACAGATGCTCTACGCCGCGCTCGCTGCCGACCAGGAGCGTAACGATCTGATATTCAGCGATGTGCTGCATGTATTGGATGATAACCGCTCGCCCATTCTGCTTACCGAGCGGAGAGAGCATCTGGATCATTTCGCTGCGCGGTTTCAGGGACACGTACAGCATCTCATCGTCCTGCACGGCGGCATGAAGCCCAAGGAACGACGAGAAGCGTTGGCGCGTATCTCCTCAATTCCGCCGGCCGAAGGACGCCTTCTTCTGGCCACCGGTCGATACATCGGCGAGGGCTTCGATGACGCGAGGCTTGACACGCTTTTCCTGGCGTTGCCAGTCTCGTGGAAAGGGACATTGGTGCAATACACTGGCCGTCTTAACCGCCTGCTACCGGGCAAGACCGACGTACGAATTTACGATTACGTGGACAGGGAAGTGCCGATGCTGCTCAAAATGTTCCATAAGCGGCTGCGTGGCTACCGGGCGATAGGGTATGTCCGCGAGGACGCAGAGATAGGTCGCAGAACACTCGCCTGAAGGAAGTATAGTCAACGCTTTGATGAATTTTAGCACATCCTGCGGGATTTCTTCTCCGCGCCAAGTCTTGACTGGCAGGTCGTCCGGCCTCATGCCATTTTCAAGCATTCCGCGTCGATACTCAATCTGCTTCAAGTTTTGGTCTCTCTTGTCCTACAGAAGAGTTAGCCGCCGATGTCGTTTCCGCATGACATCCCAGAAGCCACCGCTCCAATCCATGAGGACGTAAGCCCTCCACTCCTCCGGCAAGGCGTCCATTACAGCCTTGACCATCCGCGAGCCGTATCCTTTGACGGCGGACATGATTTCGAAGAACTGGATTTCTTTGCGCTCCTCGTCCAGGATCAACGAGATTCCGACAGCAGTGGGATGCCCCGGCTGGGGATTCCCCCAGGCTCCACAGGTTTCGCTGGATGCCCGAAGAAAGCCGGGAGTCACCTTCACGGTCCGTATGGCGTTGACCCCGGCAAGATTTTCAGCGATTAGCCTGACAACAGGGTGGACCGGGTGTGCCCGTTTACTGACAGCGACTTTTGCCTTCCCCTCTGGGCAATCGCGGCCTGTTTTCTCCTGCGTCATTCGTCCTCATCATAATCCATGTACTGCGGCGGACTTTTGCCTACGCGCTTGGTAACCTTCGGATACTTGCCGGAAGGCGCTCTATCTTCGATGGACACGACGCGCACCTGATGCCACCAGTCATCGCCGAAATCGAACCAGTAGCCAAAGGCGTCATCGACCCTCAAGCCGAGTGAACCAATCAGGGTGTGCGATGTGTCGCCGGCATCCGTGGTGGGATCGAAGGCCATCTCGTGCGTATAGCGACGAGCATTAGTATCCATCGGCCCCTTGCCACCGACCTGAAAATCATATAGATGCTCGTCCTCGCGGTTGAAGGCGTCGAAGATGGCGTGGTGGAGGTCTTCAAGCGTCTGATCGCCACAAATCTGGATGGTCCGAGAGATGACCTTGTTCTTCTTCAAGAACTTTTCCGATATCGGCCCGCTGAAGATAAGGACATCCAGCGTGAAAAGACGCTTGTCTTTTGGGTCAGGCATCCACGTCGCTCGTACCTTCTTTCGCTTCTTCATGTATCTATCTCGCACATCTTATTGAGCATTGAACGGATAATGCAAGCGCATGTGGCACACCCGCCCTCGGGGGTGGAGTCGCCACCCGCGAAATCACAGCCGGAGGCGGCCGTGCCACAACATGCCGGCGGAACCAAGGCCTTGCATTATCTATTCAGTTATCAATAGGGCAAATAGGATGTTTCTGAATCGCCAGATTCATTTGTGCTCATAAGTCAATCTGTTCTCAGGGCAGTTTCATTACCGCTTCAAGGCTATTGCCCCGAGCAAGTCCACCAGCCTAGCCAGCGCTTCTGGCTCCGGCATGGGGAGGCGGAGGTATTTTCGCCCGGTCTTTTCATCGTGTTCCAGCAAAGAATCCGTGCCCGCGCCAGCACCGGGTGCCGTGAGCAGACCACAGAGTTTTTCCACGAATTGAAGCCCCGCTGATGCAAATTCCGCCAATGTCTGCTCGCGCGTGCCCGTTGCGGCATGGCTCGCGGGCCGCGGCTCATGGCGGATGGGCTGGACGGCCGTCATCTCCTCGGTTTCCGGGCTTTCCGCTTTCGTTTCAGGCGTTTGCGTCGGCATCGGCTCCGGGATGGATGTAGTGATCTGCTCGACCGACTCCATGAACTTCTTGAGGCGAGTGCCGCCGAGAAAGACTTCGTCCTTGCCGCCGTCGAGCACTCCCGCGAAGAGAGATTTTTTGAACGAGAGAACTTGCAGCATTCCATGCTCGATAGTTCCCTGCGACACGAAATGGATAACGCGCACCGGCCGATGCTGGCCCAGCCGGTGGACACGTCCAATGCGCTGCTCAAGGACTGCCGGATTCCAGGGCAGGTCCATGTTGATCACAGCCTGTGCATTCTGGAGATTGAGGCCGACTCCTCCGGCGTCCGTGGAAAGGAACAAGCGGCATCGTGGCTCTTCCTTGAACCGGCGGATCAAATCGTGCCGCTTCGGGCCGGGCACGCCGCCGTGGAATAGCACGTAGTCCCACTTCCGCGCGTTGAGCCGCCGCGCAAGCAGTTCGTGCGTACGCAGCCATTGGCTGAAAACAACGGCCTTGGTATCCTCCTGCTCGAACATATCCGACAGGACTTCCATTGCCTCATCCGCCTTAACTCCGAAATCCGTCTCTTGATCCAGCAGGTAGGTGCTATTGCAGGACATGCGCATATTCTGCAGCGCGATCATGAGCACCTGCTGATCCTTGTCGCTGAGGAACCCGAGCCGCCGCCACTTGGCCACGATGCGCGCCACCATCTCTTGGTTCTCACGATGGTGCTGCCACTGCTCCTCGGTCATGGGCACGAATAAGTTTTTGTCGAGGCGTTCCGGCAGTTCCTTGAGCACCTCGTCCTTGGTTCGGCGCATGAGTATGGGTTCGAGTGTCTGCGATATCTTTGACAGGTTGCGATAACCGATTACCTTGCCTTCCCCGTCCACGTGCTGATGCTCGGCCAGGAATCGGAACATCGGTCCCAGACGGAACCGGTCCACAAATTCGACGATGGAATGGAGTTCCTCAATGCGGTTTTCGAGAGGCGTGCCCGTTAGCACAATGGCATATTCGGAAGCGAGCGCCTTCACTGCCTGTGCCCTGCGGGTCTTCCAGTTTTTGATGCGCTGGGCCTCATCGAGGATTATGAGATCAGGCGCCCAGGAGCGGATGAGTTCATGGTCCGTGTGGATTATGTCGTAGTTGGTGATTTTGAAAAACGATTGAGATGTGTATATTCGCGCCCGCGCTGGCGAAAGGCCCTCGACCACTTCGGCGGTCCGCCTCGAAAACCGCTCGATCTCCTGTTTCCACTGGTGCTTGACCGAAGTGGGGCAGATAACTAACACACGCTCTACGCCGGCGGCGCGGGCCAGTATTTCAGCGGCCGCGATTGCCTCAACAGTTTTCCCAAGTCCCATATCGTCCGCCAGCAAACTGCGCCCGGCGCGCGCGGAGAAAAGCGCTCCATCGCGCTGATAAGGATAAAGCGGAACCTTGATCAGTTTCCTGAAGGCTGGGCTGTCCGCGCCGAGCGGGAACATTTTAGCCACTCGCTTTTTCAGCCGCTCCGCATCGCGCACTTGCGCAACGAACGCGATGGCATCATCATAGCAGCGCGTCTCGTGGCTGTTGGAATTATTGGCTTTCAGAAACTCCTCGAAGTCGGCGAAGCGATCCGGGCGGAGTATACTTTTCTCGTCGAAGTAATGTTGCGCCAGACGTCTCAGCGGAAGTGGACATTCACGCCCGGGTCTGAACACCACTTCCCGCTTAGCGCCGTAGCGAAGAAAGACCTCCGAATACGGCGGATGGAATCCCGTTTTCAACGCCGCGCGTCCGCCACGCTGCCGCTCAAGCCGTCCCAACATAAACTCGATATGCTTGCACGTGCCAAGTGTGTTAACTGCAAAATCCGGACAAGAGCAGTAATTGCAGCCCGCCTCACGCCCGCGTATGGCGGTGCGATAAGTCTTGCCAGTGCCGGGATTGGTGACCTCGAATTCCGAAAAGACTGGCTCTGAGCCAATGTTCTTCAGCCGAAAACGCTGCTCGCGGCCAAACTGCCGCCGCAACGCAACCTGCCATGACTCAAGCGTCACGTCCTGCGGTTTTCGCAAGCGTGGTATGCGAACAGGCGCTGATTTCTTTTTCTTTAATGATGAAGACATGGTTTTTCCCTCATTGGCGCTTATATTATGTTACGGCGCGAACGAAATATCAAGAGCCTGATGTCCTGTCCGAGGAAACAGAGGAGGGGGATTCTGGATTGCGTGAGTTTGAACCGTACTCTGTCGGACGTATCTCTTTGCGTGACAAAGAGAAAGCCGTTCGACTTTCTCGCCGAACGGCCGTTTTTACAAAAAAGCGACCTCGACGGGATTTGAACCCGTGTTGCAGGGATGAAAACCCTGTGTCCTAGACCGGCCTAGACGACGAGGTCATCTGACTGACGGAGATTGCCGCGCGCCACTTTAATTATCCATCATCTATTGTCTAAAATGGTGAGGGCTGCAGGATTCGAACCTGCGACCTACTGCTTAAAAGGCAGTTGCTCTACCGCCTGAGCTAAGCCCCCACGTTTTGGTCATCTGGACAACTGGACGGCCAGATGACCAGTTATCCAGATGACCAGATTGCCGCAGTTCCGCTAGACTTCCATTATCTCGTCGGTCTTCGTTTTGAGGACCTTGTTTATTTCTTCTTCGTATTTTTTCAGAAGTTCCTGAACCTCTTCCTTGTACCCGTGCAAGTCATCTTCAGTTATCTTGCTTGCGTCTTCCAGTTCCTCCATCTGCTTGTTTGCCGCGTGCCTGATGGCGCGGAGCGAGACGCGTTGCTGTTCCGCCATGTCTTTCACCCGGTGCGCGAGTTTCTTGCGGTTCTCTTCGCTGAGTGGCGGGACCGCAAGGCGGATTACCTTGCCGTCGCTTTGCGGCGTGATGCCGAGGTCGCTCTTCAAAATCGCGCGCTCGATTTCGCCCAGGCTTGTGCGGTCGTACGGCTTAACGACGATAAGCCGCGCCTCCGGCACCGCGATTCCCGCCAACTGCTTCAAGGGGGTGGGGCTGCCGTAATATTCGACCTTGATGTTCTCCACAAGCCCCGTGCTTGCCCTGCCCGTGCGAATAGTGCGGTATTCGTCCCTCAGAAACGTAATCGTCTTCTCCATCTTATCTTCGCATTCGAGCATCGCTTCGTCGGCATCCATATTGCTCCTCCACGATTTCGCCCTTGAGTGGTCCCGCGCGGATTCAATAGAGGGGCGCATTATAGCACAGGGTTGCGCCTTGTCAAAGTGATTTCCCCGCGTGGCCGGAACGCCGCTGCACACAAGTTGAACTCGCCGGACAATAATAGTACAATACCGCACTTTTATGATTGCGGCGGCAGGCGCGCCGCCGTCCCGCCGCCGGTATTTTCGCGGCGGGCCTTGCGCACGGAACAAGAGAAGTGGGAATGAGCCGTTCCAGACCAGTCATAGCGTTGCTGACGGACTTCGGCCCGAACGATAACTTCGTCGGGGTCATGAAGGGCGTCATCGCGCGCCACTGCCCGGAGGCCAACGTCATTGACCTTGCGCACGGCATTCCGCCGCAATCCGTGATGCACGCGGCGCTCGCCCTGCTCGGCTCGTACCGCTATTTCCCGGATGGAACGATATTTGCAGTTGTTGTTGACCCCGGCGTCGGCTCGGAGCGAAAAATCCTCGCAGTCCGCGCGGCGGGATACACGTTCCTTGGGCCTGACAACGGTTGTCTGAGTCCCGTCGTGCGCGAAAACAAGGGCGCGAAATTGTACGAGATTACGTATCGTCCGAAAGAGGGCCCTTCGGACACGTTCCACGGGCGGGACATCTTCGCGCCCGTCGCGGGCATGCTTGCCGCGGGGAAGCCGCTTGAGGATGTCGCGCGCGAAGTCTTGGCCGTTGCAGAGTACGAAATTCCCGCAAGCCGTGCCGCCGGTCCGAATAAAATCGCGGGCAGTATCGTATACATCGACACGTTCGGCAACTGCATGACCAACATCCCGCGCTCTGCCGTGCGCGGGGAGGCGAAAATCCGCGTGGGGAAGACGGAAGTCGGCGGCATCAGCAGGTCTTACGCGGAGACGGAGCCGGGGCGGCCGCTGGCAGTCTTCAACAGTTTCGACATGCTTGAGATAGCGGTGAACCGCGGCAGCGCCGCGCGGGAATTGGGGCTTAAGGTGGGCGACGGAGTTGTCGTGGAATTTAAAGAAAAATTTCAGAGTGAACATTGATGTCTAAACAGACACTCGCACTTTGCCTGTTATTCGTGTCGGCGCTGGCCGCGTGCTATTATCACGACGCCGAGGAGGTGGTGCCCGCTGGAATCGCGCAGGGGCACAAGCAGTCAGCCGCGCCCGGCGAACCTTTCGCGCTCTTCATTGTCACGGACGGTCTGGCATGGAATGTCCTGTCCGAGATGATGGACAAAGGCGAAATGCCCAACTTCAAGAAGTACATTTATGACCGCGCGGCGGTGAGCGATGCGGCCTTCACCAGCGCGCCGAGCGTTACATATCCCAACCTTACCTCGATGGCCACCGGACAGTACGGCGCTCACACCGGCGTGGCGGGGATGAAGTTCATTTTCCGCAGGGAACTGCAGTACCGCCAGTATGACCGCTACATTGACCTGTGGCGCGTGAACACCGACTGTACGAGCCCCACGATTATGGAAATCCTGGGGGACCAGTACACGTTCGTCAATTTCTTCCCCCTGTTTCGCGGGGCTGATTACTACGGGCGCATGTTCTACAACTCGCTCCGCGGCGAGGTTTTCGGCCGGTGGGACCTGCACGACGCGGGCTGTTGCAGCGCAATCGCCGAGATATACGAGAACTGCCACGAGCAGGTGGGCCGCTACCCGCGCTGCACAATTCTTTACTTCATGGGCACCGATTACTATGCGCACCTTTATGGCCTCAACTCGGAAAAGTACCACGCGTATCTGAGGTACCTCGACAAAAATGTCGGCGAGCTGTTCCAGCGCCTCGACAAGATCGGCGTCCTTGACGGATTGCTCCTTGTCCACGTGAGCGACCACGGGATGCTGCAGAATGAGCATTCGGATTTCAACCTGATAGACATGATGCGCCGGGATATGCACATGCGCGTCACGGACGGCGACTTTGACAATGACTGGCGTTGGGAGAAGCGCCGCGAAACTTTCAACGGTTATAATGCGGTTGTTACCATTTCCGGCCACCGCTACGGCTATGTTTACCTTTCCTGCCGCCCGCCGAGCAAGTTTCTCACGATGAACATTTTCGCCGCGCCGCTCGCGCTGGACCAGATTCGCAACTATGAAATCTCCGATGGTACGCGCATCGACGTCATCGCCTCGCTGCTCAAGTACGAGGCGGTCGAGCACATTATCGCGCGCAAGGGCGACGACAGGATCGCTGTCTTCCATCGCGACGGCGAGGCCGAGATAGAGCGCAAGATTGTTGACGGCAAAAAGATGTACCGCTACACGGTCGTCTCCGGCGCGGACCCGTTTGCATACAGCCAGGCGGAAAGCGCGGGCAAGATGCTCGGCGGCAAGTTCTACACCGCGGACGAGTGGCTCCAGGCGACGTATGAGACGGAATTCCCCGACGCGGTGGTGCAGTGCTGCGAAGTCTTCGACGACAACGACGAGGTGGGGGACCTCATCGTATATCCGCGCCCCGGCTGGGAACTCAACAGCGAAAATCAGGGCGCACACGGCGGGTTGCACCACGACGAGATGCACATCCCGATGGCGTTCGCGGGCCCCGGAATAAGAAAGTGCAACTTCGGGCCGGCCAGGCTCGTCGATGTCATGCCGACGGTGCTCCAGTATCTCGGCTTCGGAGACCGCCTCGCTAAACTTCAGAACCTTGACGGCAAATCGGTGCTTGATAAAATCGCCGAGAAGCAATGAACACGTCCGCGGGCGACGAAGTTACTGTTGAATTAAAAGAATAACCTCAAGAGGAGCAGTAATGTCGGGAAAAATTCTCTGGCTTTGCCTCTTCCTTACAATTTCGCTTGCGTCCTGCTACATTGACGCCGATGAGCAAATAGCCTCCGATCTCGCCTCCGGCAAGAAGAATTCCGCTGCGCCGGGGGACAAGATGGCGCTGCTTATCGTCACCGACGGCCTCAAGCCGGAACTCCTCGAACGCATGATGGAAGCGGGCGAACTGCCGAATTTCAAAAAATACATTTACGGCCGCGGCGCTGCAAGCGACTGCGCCTTCACCTCCGCGCCAAGCGTTACTTGTCCAAACCTCACGGCAATGGTTACCGGCCAGTACGGCTCTCATTCCGGCGTTGCGGGCATGAAATTCCTGGACCGTCGGGAACTGCAATTCCGCAAGTATGACAGATACGCGGACATCTGGGAGGTCAACAATGACTGCGCCAGCCCGACAATAATGGAGGCGCTTAAGGATGAGTACACGTTTGTGAACCTCTTCCCGCTGTACCGCGGCGCGGACCACTACGCGCGCATGTTCTACAATTCCCTCCGCGCAAAGGTGTTCACGCGGTGGGACCTGGACGACGCCGCATGTTGCGCCAACATCGCCAGGGTCTTCGAGTATTGCCACGCAAAAGCGGGGCGTTACCCGCGCTTCACCATCCTTTACCTCATCGGCACCGACTACTACGCCCACCACTACCGTCCGGACTCGCCTGAATACGGCGCGTATGTGAAATTCATCGACGACAACCTGGGCAACATGTTCAGCAGGCTCGACAAGATAGGCGTGCTTGACGACATGCTTATCGTGTACCTGAGCGACCACGGCATGTTGGACGTTGATTCAAGCGACGGCTTCGATCTGATTGCCGCCATGCAAAACGACCTGGGCATGAAGATCGCCGGTTACAACATATCAAACGCGCTTTCGTGGAAACAGCGCCTCGACCGCTACAATGCCTACAATGCCGTTCTCACAGCCTCGGGCGAGCGATATTGCTACATATACCTCGCCTCGGAATTGCCCAACAGGTTTCGCTCCGTCAATCTCTTCGCCCACCCGAGGACGCTCGAAGAGATACGCCGCTACGAAGTGACGAAAGGCAGGTATGTGGACCTTGTTTCAGCGCTTCTCAAGTACGACGCCGTTGAGCACGTCATCGCCCGCAAGAATGAATCGACGATTGCCGTTTTTCACCGCGACGGCGAGGCGGAGATAGAGCGCAGGGTAATCGACGGCAAAAAAATGTATCGCTACAAGGTCGTCTCCGGCGCGGACCCCTTCGCGTATAGTTACACCGAAAGCGCCGGCAAAATGAACGGCGACACGTTCTACACCGCCGGCGAGTGGCTCGAGGCGACCTGTCAAACGGAATTCCCCGATGCCGTCGTTCAGTGCATTGAGGTCTTTGACGCGCCCGACAGGGTAGGGGATTTGCTTGTGTATGCGCGTCCGGGGTACGAATTCAACGCCAGGCAAAAGGGCGCGCACGGCGGGCTGCACCGCGGCGAGATGCGCATTCCGCTCGCCTTCGCCGGGCCGGGCATCCGTCAGTGCCGTTTCGGGCCGGTAAGAAACGTTGACATCATGCCTGCGATCCTCGATTACCTCGGCTACCGGGATCGCCTGGAAAAACTCCAGAACCTCGACGGGAAATCATTCCTCGACAGGATTGCCGAACAGCCCGCCGCGAAAGGCGCGAATCCTTGAATCGCGCTTACATGTCTTCCACTTTCGTGTCCGGCTCGTGGTAGCGCGGGTAAATGCGCGTCAGCGTCGTGTATTTGAAAAGCGTGTTGATGAAAGGGATGCGCGTCACCAGGAAGAACAGCGGATATGTCGCGAAGATGAGCGCCGCGAAAAGCGCGAATTGCAGGAGCCATGAGTCGGCCCAGCCAATGCACGTGAGGGAAAAGGCGAGATAGGCAACGCAATACAGCAACGCCGCCCACGAATGCCCCGCCTCTATCGCCCGCGCCGGGCAGTACGCCATGCAGCGCATGCAACTTTCGCACCGCCACGTCCAGTAAGGACGCGGCTTTCGCCCGCCCGTCATGCGGATTGCGCGGAACGGGCACTTTCGCGCGCACAGCCCGCAGCCGTCGCAGAGGTTGTTCGCGAAAAACAATTTCGGCAGGAAGAACCGCGCCCCGAGCAAATATCCTGCCGATACCGGCAGTACCAGCAGGCCCAGCAGCAGCGAGACGAATCCCCAGAAACCAAAATGCGTTCCGCCTGAAAGCAGCCGCTCGATGAACCGCTCCGCCTTCGGCCTCGCCCGCGAAGCCATGTCCCGCGCCGTTCTTTCGCTGAAACCGGGGTGCACCTGCAGCCAGTTTATCGGCATGTCCAGCGCAATCACGCCGCGCACGCGGTAGCCCTTGAGTGCCATGATAAGCGCGATGAGATAGCACCCCGTTCCCTCGAACCCCGGCAGGCGCAGCGGGCCGAACTTTGTTCCACCGCGCGTCGTCTCCACGAACGCATCCGCCCGCTTCCCGCGCGGCAGGCCCCACGCGAAGCAAATCATCCGCCACGGCGCGGTGAAGGCGTGCGTCGGCATGAGCAGCCCCACAAGTCCTCCGTCCGCAATCTCGCTCTCCGGCCGCGCGCGCTCGATGGCGATGACCTCCGTCCGCACGCCCCGGCTCGCGGCTTCCGCGCTCATCCACTTCGCGATGCGGAACGTGTTTCCCGTGCCGCTCGCGTAATACAGCGTTGCCTTTTCGTATGACACGCGCGCTATTGTAACAAAAAGAGCCGTTGCGGAAAAGCCTCCGACCGGTCAGACATGTCGGACACGTCTGACGCAAAAGGCTCGTGGTCATTTCCCGGCGAAAATCATTTGCAAAGAATTGCTCCCGCCCTATAATCTCTCAGTCAATCCCGTTACAAGAGGATGATTATGACAGACATGACCGTAAACAAGTTGAGCGAACACGTCGGCAAGGAAGTCGTCATCAAGGGCTGGCTTTATAACAAGCGCTCCAAGGGCAAAATCCACTTCCTCCTCGTGCGCGACGGCACCGGCATTGTGCAGTGCGTCATGAGCAAGGGCGCGGTACCCGACGACATGTTCGAACTCGGCGATAAGATTACTCAGGAGTCGTCGCTCATTGTTACCGGCAAAGTCCGCAAGGACGACCGCGCGCAGGGCGGCTATGAACTGGAACTCAGCAAGGTCGAACTCATCCAGATGGCGAAGGACTATCCCATCGCCCTGCAGGAGCACGGCCCGGATTTCCTTCTGAACAACCGCCACCTCTGGCTCCGCTCCCGCAAGCAGCACGCCATCATGCGCGTGCGCCACGCGACCATCAAGGCGATTCGCGATTTCTTCGACTCGCGCGATTTTGTCCTCATCGACGCGCCCATCTTTACGCCAGCCGCGTGCGAAGGCACGAGCACGCTCTTCGAGGTGAAATACTTCGACGACAAGGCCTACCTCACGCAGAGCGGCCAGTTGTACGGCGAAGCCGCCGCGATGGCGCACAGGAAAATCTACGTCTTCGGCCCGACCTTCCGCGCGGAAAAATCCAAGACCCGCCGCCATCTCACCGAATTCTGGATGGTGGAGCCGGAGATCGCGTTCATCGACCTCGACGGCATCATGGACCTCGCCGAGGAATTCGTCGAGTACATCGTTGGCTTCGTCCTCGAAACACGCAAGGAGGAACTGAAAGTCCTGGAGCGCGACCTCTCGAAACTCGAATGCGTCAAGCGGCCGTTCCCGCGCATGACGTACGACGAGGCGCTTGAGAAGGTGAACAAGGCCGGCGCGAAGATGAACAGGGGAGAGGACTTCGGCGCGCCGCAGGAGGCAGCGCTCGGCGCGATGTCCGACCGCCCCGTCATGGTCCACCGTTGGCCTGCGGAAATCAAGGCGTTCTACATGAAGCGCGACCCGAAGAACCCGAATCTCTCCCTCGGCGTGGACATGATTGCGCCCGACGGCTACGGCGAAATCATCGGCGGCGCGCAGCGCGAGGACGACCTTGATACAATGCTGAAGCGGATTAAGGAAAACAATCTGCCGCAGGAGGCGTTCGAGTGGTATCTGGATTTGCGGCGCTACGGGACGGTCCCGCACGGCGGCTTCGGGCTGGGCGTGGAGCGCACGGTAGCGTGGCTGTGCGGCATCGAGCACCTCCGCGAAACGATTCCCTTCCCGCGCATGCTCTACCGCATCTACCCGTGAAACGAGGCGCCCGCCTTTGGCGGGGAAGTGGTTTGACCCCTTTTGACGCCTCAACCGTTTCGAACTTTCGGCACAACACAGGCTGATCCCTTGCAGCAAACCAGGGGAAATGGGGCGGCCCATGGATGTTATGTAGAAACCACTACAACCATTGAAAGAGTTGATATAAATGCCCATTCACTTCAACAGTATTTTAGAAGCTCACGGAATTAATCCAAAGGATGTCCGGCTCGTACGGCATAAAGACAAACGGGCTTCGCCCGGACGATCGCCCTATGAACTTTGGCGGGATGACCCGGATGCGTTCCATTCATATCAATCGAGCCAGAGTATACCGAACCGAAAGAAGTTTTCCGCGCCATACTGGGCTGTTTTTGTATCGGATGCTTTTGATGATACGGTATTTGTAGGACTTTTTGCCGCCTCATATCAGGGATTGCTTAAACAGGATCGGCCCAGACCTCACGTGATCGGTGAGATTGACCGGGCTGGCTCTTGCGACATATATAATCTCAAACTCGATGATAGACTACAGGACCTGATCGGTCGAGTTGTCATCGACTGGGGATCAGGCGAACGCGCGTGGGTTCAATACGCGGATCGGCGTGATAAAAACGTTCTCGAATTGCGGGCGAGGCAGAGCGAACCTCCTTTTCCAGGATTTATCAATTTCATCGCGCCGCTTTCCAGTCTCGGTAAACTGCCACGTACATGGATAGAAATATTACGGTCGGCCCACGGTGTATATATCCTCACATGCCCGCGAACAAAAGAGCATTACGTCGGATCTGCAGATGGCAAAGATGGCTTTTGGGGACGTTGGATGGAGTATTACAGGACCGGCCATGGTGGCAATGTTGGCCTCAAATCGCATGAGCCAAGTGACTATCAGGTTGCGATACTCGAGGTCGCAGGCACCGCCGCTAGTCATGATGATATATTGGAGATGGAGGGGCGTTGGCAGATAAAACTTCAAAGTCGCCTGAACCAAAAGATCGCGAAAGATCTGATCTGCAAACCACGATATTAAGGGCGACGGGCGGCTCACTTCTCCGCCAGGCTGCGGTAGATGTCCGGGCGTCGGTCGCGAAGGAACGGGCGTTTGCGCCGCTCTATCTCGATTTCGTCAGTGTCAATGTCGCACAGGAGAAGTTCCTCCTCGCCGCGCCTTGCCGCCGCGATAATCTGGCCGGACGGCGCGGCCACGAAACTTTCCCCGCCGAACTCGACGTTTTCTTCCTTGCCCGCCCGGTTCACGACCGCGATGAACACGCCGTTTGAAAACGCGCATCCCTGCATCTCGGCGCGGTGCATTGCGAGCGGCTCCGTCGCCGCGTCCGCCGCGGGCGAAAAGATTATCTCCGCGCCGTTCAGCGTCAGCATCCGCATCTGCTCCGGGAAGTGCCTGTCATATCCGGCGGCGATGCCGATTCTGCACAGCCCAGCGGCAAAGACCGGAAATCCCCCGTCGCCCGGCCAGAAGTAATATTTCCCGTTGCAGTACGGCCCCTCCGCGACGTGTATCGCCCGCGCCGTCCCGAGGATTTTTCCCTCGCCGTCAATCGCGACCGATGTCTCGTGGTGCCTGCCGTGCCCGGCCTTCTCGAAAGTGTTAAGAAGCGTCGTGAGTTTCAGTTCCTTCGCGCGCTTTGCGACCAACTTTGCGGTCGCGCCCGGAATCGGCTCGGCCCAGTCGAAGTATTTCGCGTCCGCGCGGTACGCGGGAAAGAAGATTGTGAGGGCGAGTTCGGGAAAGCAGATGATTTCCGCGCCTTTGGCCTTCGCCTTCTGCATGAGGCTGAGCGCCTTGCGGAGGTTTGCCTTCGCGTCCCATTCGCACGCCATCTGCGCCAGAGCGATTTTCACTTTCACGGTTTTCTCCTTGAAATGACGCGTGAATCTTATCCGCCTCCAGCGCTGATTGCAAGTCAGTGCATGAACACGATGGGGTAGAGGTGGTAGGCGAGCAGCAACGAATACATCGCGATGATTGTCATGGTGGCCAGGCGCGCCAGAAAGAAATTCTTGTGCGTCAGCAGGAAGAAAAGCCCGGCGCTTGTGAGCACGTATTTGAAAATCAGGAAGTATGACGTGCCGAGGCTGAGGGCGAAATTCATCAGCGGATTGATTTCCGTCGCTCCGCGCCGCAAGTGGTATATCGTGAACGCGGCGTCCGCGGCGCAAAGCGCGATTATTATGAGCATTACAAGGACCGAACGCATGCTGTAACGGTCCACGTAGTAGTCGTATTTCGGGTCGGTCTTGCGGCGGTTCTTGTGCCTGTGGCCGACGAACATGTACTTGCTGAAAAGCGGCGTGGGCTTCTGCCTGCGGTCCGAGATATGCCTATGCTCGCCCTTGTCTTCCCCGCCCGTGTTCTGAAAAGTCGTAGGTTGCTTTTCCAAAGATGCCCTTTCTGTAATCGTGCCATCCGCGCCGGATCCACTTCAGCGCGCCCAACCTTCCCTTTCCCGGCCTGAGCAGCGCGGAGAGGACGTTGAGCGCCAGCACCATTACCGTCCGCGCATATCCCGGTGTTCCCTTCCCGCGCTTCCGCGCAAGCAGCAGTTGATTCCGCGTGCCGTAGTAAAATTGCAGCGGCGACCGCCGCCCTCCGCCCGACGACGCGCCCTTGTGATACACCAGCGCGTCGGGGCAGTAAAGTATCCGGTAATTCTTTTCCCCGGCCCGCAGGCAGAAGTCCACCTCCTCGAAGTAGCAGAAATATTCCTCGTCGAAAAGGCCGACTTCCTCCAGCAGCGCCGCGCGAACCAGCATCGCCGCGCCGTTCACCGCGTCGCGCTTTAGCAACTCCCCGTACTGCCCGGCGTCTTTTTCGCCGTAGCCAATCTGCCTCACGCGCGCCGTGCGCAGGTTCACCGAAACTCCGACCGACTCAATAAGCGTCGGGTCGTCCGCGTGGAGCACCTTCGCGCCCACGACCCCGATGTCCGGCGCGCTTTCCGCCGCGGCCACCAGCATGCCGACGCAATCCCTGTCCGCCGTCGCGTCGTTGTTCAGCAAAAAGAAATAATCGGCTCCCGCATCCCTGAGACGCCGGAAAGCCGCGTTATTGCCGCCCGCGTAGCCGGAATTTTCCGGCAGGGCCAGCAATTCAGTTTTCGGAAATTCCGCGCGAATTCTTTGGGGAGAACCGTCGGTGGAGCCGTTGTCAATGACAAGGATTGTCAGGTTCCCGTACGATGACCCTTCGAGGGAAGCCAGGCATTCCAGCGTGTCCTCGCACCGGTTCCAGTTCACGACGATGGCATAGACCAGCGGGTCCGGCATTGCGTCTCCCTATTGAATGACGAGCGATCCCTCGGAATACATGGTCAACAGCGGGCAGCCGCGACAGCATTTGCGGTACTTGCCCGTGAACATCTCCCTGCGCAGTTGCTGATATTTTTTCCCGTTCCAGATTTCCTCGAACGGCCGCTCCTTCAGGTTCCCCATGTTCAACTCCGCCGGCGCGCGACAGCACGGGAAGACCGAGCCGTCCGGCTCAACCTTCAGGTACATCGCCGACTGGTAGCACATCTTCGGGTACCGCCGGATGACCAGTTCCGGCAGGTAGTCCAGTTTGAACAGTTTGAAATCCTGCCTGCCGTACTTGTAAACGCGCGGCGCGCCGAGTCCCACGTGCAGGTTTATCTTGCAGCGCTTCGCGGCCTCAATCGCGCGGTCGATTTCCGCCTGGATTTCCGCCTCCGGCACGACTCCCGCAATCCGCCAGTCCTTGAGCGCGGGGAAGTTTATCAGCAATTGCTGCAGCGCCACCGTGTTCACGCCAAGCCCGGCGACGAAGTCGACGTACTCCGCCATCTTTCTATAATTCAGCCGCATCACGACCGAACTCGCCATCAGTTCGATGTTGTCCGCGGCGGTCAGTTTCGCCGCCTGCCGGATGTTCTCGACGACCCTGTCGAACTTCGCCCCGACGCGGATTTCCTCGTACGTCTCCCTGTCGCACGCGTCGAACGAAATCTGCAAGCGCCCCAGCCGCCGCCGCATCAGTTCGTACCGCTCCGGCGTCAGAAGCGTCCCGTTCGTGATGACGTTCAGTTCCACTTCGTACTTGTCGCACAATTTCGTGATGAGTTCGAAATCGCCGAGCAGCGGCTCGCTCCCCGCGGACGGCGTGAGAAGGCTCGCGGTGGGGAATATCTGGTCGCAGATGCTCTCCGTCTCTGGTTCGCTCAGGGATTTTTTCGTCGGGCGGCTTTCCGGGCTGCACATCAGGCACCGCAGGTTGCAGATATTGTTCGTCGCCAGTTCAATGTGCGACGGCCGGCTCTCCCAAATCAGCCGCTTCTGGAAGAGGTCCTGCATCATCAGCAGCATGTTTTCGCGCTCAACCCGCCACTTCGCCGGGTGCGGCATGTCGAGCGCGTGTTTGCCCGCGCGCGCTATTACGTCAGCCCGCTTCGCCAGCATTTGCGCGTCCGCCGGCTTTGCAAGGTCGAACATGCTGTCGTCGGTGTAAACATTCTTTTCGCTCAGGCCGAAATCTTTGAGCGCCTGCGTTATCACGCCGTTCGCGCAAAGAATGAAATCAATCTTGGAAATGAGCCGCACGAGGTCTCGCCGCCGTGATGTGATTTCGTCCGCGATGTTTGCGGGATGCGCCTTCGCGAATTGTTCGCGCGTGTCGAGTTCGCACGTCGGGAGCAGGGCGCTCCTCGACGCCTTGCCTTCCGGCAGGATTGCCTTGAAAACCGCGTCCAGCGCGGCGCCGCGCTTGATGTCGAAATCATACGCGAAACACTTTGCCTCGCCGTATCGCGCGGCGTTCGAGCAGAAAGTCCGATCGCACTTCAACAACTGACCGCGCATGCAGAAGCGGTGCAAATCATGCGCGTCAACGGCGATGCGCGCGCCGACGGAGTTCGCCCTGTCAACGTCGCCCTCCGCCAGGTCGTCCGCGGAAAGGACGTGCGCGACCTCCGGCCTGAAACGCTCCAGCGCGTTGCCCGGCGGGCTGACCACCGGCAGGCTGCCCAGCGCGTCCTTCAGCGTCATGCTCAGCCCCGCCACCGCGGGCGAGCCGGAAGTTGTTATAAGGACTGTTTTCGCCATTGTTGTCGCTTTCAAGCGCCGAAAAACGCATTTTATCAAATCGCGGTCATCCTCACAAACGCGCGCACCTTGAGGGGGTCAGACGCCAAAGAGTCCCGATATTCCTTACATCCGTCAAAAATGAAAGATCGGGACGGGAGGGGTCTGACCCCCGGTCGTGGCATTACGAGCAATTCTAACATGCAATAAGTTTGCCGTACCGCTCCCGCATCTCCCGCGCGTCCCGCTGAATCGTTTTCACCTCCGGGATTCCCTTGCGCAATTTCTCCAAGAGAGCCGCCTCGTTCACAATCCGCGCCATTGCCTCGCGCAGAGCGGCGCTGTCGCCCATCTTGAAGAGCAGGCCGGATTTTTCGTGCCGCACGAGTTCCGCCATGCCGCCGGCGTCCGACGCGATGACCGGCGTGCGCGACAGAAACGCCTCATGTATCACGAGCGGCGAATTTTCGTACCATATCGACGGCACGATGAGCGCGTCAATCTCGCCGAAGACCTCCGCGACGCGCGCGTTGTCGTACCGGCCGCGCATGTTTATCCCCGGCGCTTTGGCGAGCGACCGGATTTCCTTCTCGTAATTCTCGAACTCGTAGTACGGCGCGAACCCGCCGAAGACGTTGAGCACGGCGTTCTCCGGCGCGAGGTCGCGGAAGGCGCGGAGCATTACGTGCACGCCCTTCGACGGAATGAGCGAGCCGACGAAGCCGAAGCGGATTTTGTCCGACGGCTTGCGCGCGAAATTAGCGAACGGCGCGGCGTCGAAGCCGTAATCCGAATATTCGATTTTCTCCGGCGGCAGCCCGAACGCGATGAACTTTTCGCGCAGGAAATTCGACGGCGCGACGAAGAGGCCGATCTTGCCGCAGAGCGCGCGCATGTGCTCGCGGCGCTTGCGCATCGGCTCGGAAAGCGCCGGGGCCTCGGGCTTTGCCGTCAGGCCTTTCTTGCGCGCAAGCGCGAGGTAAAGTTTCCGCAAAGGCTTTTTCACGAACTCCGGGTCGAAGCCGAGCGCGCCGGTCAACTTTTTGTATGCGTTGTAGGCCTTGCGCGACGTGGCTGTTACGGCGAGTTGCAACTCCTCGCACTTGCCGCACGGCGCGTCCGCCGGGTCCGGGCACAGCCCAAGGTCCGGGCGAATCAACTGCCCGCGCGGGCAAATCAGCCAGTAATCGTGCAGCGTCATCAGCGCCGGAATTCCGCGCGCCTTGAGTTCATCGACGATGAGCGTGGAAAGCAGCGTCAAATGCCCGATGTGCGCGATGTCCGGCCGCGTCTCGTCGAGAAACTTTTTGAAGATTTCAACGACCGGCGGATTCGTGTACGTCTCCTCGAACGAATTGCATTTCTTCAGCGTGTTGTTCACGCGCCACACGTCAAGCCCGTCCTGCCGTCCGCGCGAGAGGTCGTATTCCTTCCTCTTCGGGTCTCCGCTGCGCGAGAAAACGGCGACCTCGTTGCCGCGGCGCTGCTCCAGCGCCAGTTTCCAGGTATAGACCTCGGAACCGGCCGTCGAGTCCGGCGGGAAGCCGTGTATGACGTGGGCGATTTTCATTTCATAAGTTCCGCGTAAATTTCCATGACGCGCGCCGCGTTCTCCTCGATGCCCGGCGGAGGCGCAATCCTCGCGGCCATCTCCGCGCACAGCGACGGCTTCCCGATGAAGCGCGACATTGCCTGCGCCAGCGCCTTCTCGTTGCCCGGCTCGAAGACAAGGCCGGTCTCGCTGTCGCGGACGAATTCCGTCAGCCCGCCGAAATCGCTCACTATGAGCGGCGTCCGCGACTGTTGCGCGTAGAGCACGACCAGCGGCGAATTCTCGTACCACAGCGACGGAACCACCAGCGCGTCGAACTCCGCGTAAGCGTCCGCGATTTTGTCGAACGGGAACGTCCCGCGCCACGACACGTGCCCGCGAGACATCATCTCCTTCAGGCCGTCCATGTATTCCCGCGAGCCGGGCAGGTCCGTCCCCGCGAATACGACAACCTGAAACCTCTTGTCTTTTATCATCTCCGCCGCCTTGAGCAGAACGTGAAGGCCCTTGTGGGGGAGGGCCTGGCCGATGAAGCCGAAGCGCACAACGTCCGACGGCGCGCGCTTGAACTGCGCGAAAGGCTTCGCATCGATGCCGTAACCGAGGCGCTGCATTTTTTCCGGGCGCAGTCCCCATTTGACATACTCGTCGCGCAACGCGAGCGTCGGCGCGATTATCGCGTCGGCGCGATTTAGCGCGTTCCTTATGTCGCGCCGCCTGCCGGAGATGAGCCGCGCGATGATTCGCCGCGCAAGCCACGCCACAGGCCCGACGTGGAGCAGGCCGATGCGCACCGTCTCAAAAATTCCTTTGCGCATCCGCTTGACCATCCAGACGCACTTCGAGCACTTGTAATCTGTTTCAGGCCCGGAGCAGAGTTCGCCGCGGTAATCGAGCAGTTGCCCGCGAAGACAGATGGGCAAAAAGTCCGTGAGCGTCACGACCACCTTCGCGCCGGCATCCCGCGCGATCTTGACGAAGTCCACCGACAGTCCCGCGAGCAGGTACGTCTCGTGCAAAATGTCCGGGCGGAAATCGCCGAGGCACCGCCTGAAAACCGCGTTCAGGTGCGGATTGCGGTATGTGTCGCGGAATTTCGTCGCGTCGGTCATCACGTTGTAGTTGACGCCGAAGCGCCTGACGCGGCCTTCCTGCGACTGCTCGACGGCGTACAGCGGGCGGCCCTTGTCCTTGTAAAGATAGAAGACACACACTTCATGCTTTGCGGCGGTGCTCTGCGCGAGGTGGTACGTGTACGACTCCGTGCCCGTGTGGACACGCGGCGGAAAGCCGTGAACGACGTACAGGACCTTCATCAGACACCTCGCTGTTTTTCAATCGGGACGCCGCGGTCGATGTCGCGGACGGCGCGCCACTGCGCCCACTGCACGAGCAGGTTCCGCCACGGAATGCCGAGATACGTCCGCCACTTCGCAAGAAGAGGCGCGTTGGAATTCTCCACGACGCGCGCGTCCTGTCGAGCCTGAAAATACCCGTTCCAGAATGCTTCCTTTATATTCTCCACCGGCCGGTAGCCGAAAAGTTCGTTCAGCCGCCGCACGACCATGTACGTCCGGCGGCGCTCGTAAGCCTGCGAGCGGTTGTGCGAATGAATCACCTGCGCCTCCGGCTGGTACACGATCTTCCAGCCCGCCAGCAGCGCGTCGCGCGACCACTCCATGTCCTCCGCGAAGTCCGCGCGCTTGAACGGAATCCGCCGCCACACGCTTTTGCGGATGCACGAGCAGACGTTGTCGAAATTGCAGAATTTATATTTCTCCGCCGATGGCAGCGCCTCGTAATCCGCGCGGTTCCTGATTTCGCGGACGATACGCTCGGCGCCAAAAGTAATCCAGTTCTCAAGCCTGTTCCGCGTGAGGATGTCCGCGTCGTCGCGCGGAATCTGCCGCGCGTAGGTTCCCGCGACCTTTTCGTCCGCGAACGGCTCCAGCAGCGCCTCAAGCCACTTGTCGTCCGCGGGGAGCGCGTCCTGCGTCATCAGGACGATGATTTCCGCCGAGGCCTTGCCGACGCCGAGGTTGCGCGTCTCGCCGTGGTTGAACTCCGCGCGTGGAATCGAAGTAACTTCCGCGCCGAATTCCTTGCATATCGCGACGGTGTCGTCGGTCGAGCCGGAGTCGATGCAGACTATCTCCACCGAGCGCGAAGTAGCCTGGCGCTTGACTGCCTCAAGCACCCGGCGCAACAGCGCGCCGCCGTTGAGAGTCGGCATTACTATCGAAACATCCGGCAAGTCATCGCCTCCAAAACTCCAACAAAAGGGGTCAGACCCCTTTTGTTGGGCAAAGTCGCCTGACGCCTGACTGTTTTACGCACCTGGCGGAGAAGCGCGCCGCCATTGAGAGTCAGCATGACTATCGAAACGTCCGCCAAAGCATTCGCCCGAAAACTCGAACAAAAGGGGTCTGACCCCTTTTGTTGGGGTTTTTCACTATCCCTTGGGGTGGCGGATGGCGGTCGCGGCGAATTTTTTCGCTATCCGGTCCGCCTTTCGTTTTATCTGCTTTTCGATGTCGCTGCGGCAGAGCGCCATGTCGCGGGCGGACATTATGCCAAGGTACGAGCCCGTTATCTCCGTGACCGCGAAGAATGGCGCGAGCACCGCCCATTTGATTTTTCGGAAGAATCCCTTCAGGCCCAGCGCGATGGCGAGATAATTCCGGATTTCGCGCGCGATTGAGCGCACCGCCGTCGTGAATCCGGCGTAGAGCGCCATCCCGAAGTACAGCGCCAGGAACCGCTGGTCGAGAAATCTTTTCTTGAACGCGTATGAAAGCGTGCGCCGGTGCGAGTGGACCACTTTCGCCGTCGGCTCGTAGACGAGCGTGTACCCGGCGCTCAGCACGTCCCACGCCCACGCCAAGTCCTCCGCATATTCGCAGCCGGGGAACGGGAATTTTTCCAGGATGCTCCTGCGGCGGGCGGAGTTGATGTCGTCGAAGATGACTGTCTCGCGGCGCTTTTCCGGCGGCATGTCCGCAAGCCGCGCGCCTTCCGGCAGGCGGTGGACGACGCGCTTCTCCCGTCCCGTAATCCACGCGCGGAGTTGCGCGGCGTTGAACGGGTCGCAGTTTTCGCGCGCTATCTGCCCGCCGTAAACGCCGGCTATCTTCGCGTCTTCCGCGAACGGCTTGAGCAGGTTCGCAAGCCACGTCTCGCCTACGGGCGCCGCGTCGGCGACGATTGTGACGACGAACTCGCCCGTTCCTCTCTCCGCGCCGAACTGCCGCGTCAGCCCGTGGTCGAACTGCTCCGGCGGAATCTCAAGGAGTTTCACGTCGTAACCCCGGATTATTTCGAGCGTGCGGTCGGTGGAGCCGGAATCGACGACAATGACATCGAAGGGGAAATCGACCTTCTGCGCGAAGACGCCGTCGAGGCAACGGCCTACGTTGGCTTCCTCGTTTTTCGTGAGGATGATGACGGATGCGCGTGGGGCCGATTTATTCATGTCATTTGGCGTTCGCGGGGACAGTCCCCATCTACGAACTGGCCCCGATCTTTCATTGTGATACGCATAAGGAACATCGGGGCTGCGTTCCGTAATGGGGACAGTCCCCCGTGACGGGAAACCGGTTTACAGGAAATTCTTGTGGCTCACGTCCTGCGCGATGTTCCACAAGACCTGGTTGAACGTGTTGCACCGGCACAAGGGCGGACAGTCTTTGAAGTCAATATTCCGGTAAGCCTTTTTTCTTTGCTCCGAATTCCAGATTTCCTTGAGCGTGTTCTTCTTCAAATCTCCCAGGCAGTATTTTTCCACGCCGCGCATGTGGCAGCAGATATAGACCTTCAGGTTCGCGGCGATTGTCGTGGCGAAGTGGTGGCCGTAGCAGACGTCGTAGCCGCGGTTCACCGCGTCGTACTGCATGGAGTCGTACTTGTGCTTTGAGAAGAGGACGTCGAAATTTTCCGTGGCGAGTTTCGTGCATTTTTCAATCCACGGCAGGACGTCGTCGAAGTCGTACCTCAGTTCCTCCTCTCCGTACCTGCGCAGGAGCGGGCGGAACTGGATGTAGTCCACGCCGAGGTCGCGGCATAACTCCGTGCACTTGTACATGTCCGGCCCGAGCCCCGTGTCCGTGAGATACCCGACGCCGAGCGTGCAAGTGCTGCGCGTTTTCTTTTTTGTCTGGACGAGTTTGCGGATGTTCTCTACGGTCTTGTGGAACGCCGCCTCGTCCATGCCGTGAGTGCGCTTGAAGACCTCCGGGCCGCCCGCGTCGAGGCTCACGCGAAGCCACGTGCAGTTCTTCAGGAAAGATTTCGCGTCCTCGTCCTTTATATTCAGGGCGTTCGTGATGAGCGCCACGTCAAGCCCGATGTCCTTTGCGTACTGGAGCACTTCGGCGAGGTACTTGTTGCAGGTCGGCTCGCCGCCGCCGGTGAAGGTGAGCGCCCTGCCGCCCATGTCTTTCACCTGCTTTACGACGGATTTCGCGGACTCAAGGCCGACGGTGGAGGAGTCCTTTCCGTAAAAACCGAAGCATCGCGGGCACTTGTTGTTGCAGATGTTCGTGAGGTCGAATTCGATTGTGATGGGAAAGGTGTTGCCGGTGCGCTGCCACTCGGCCACCTTGTCGAGGTGCTTGAGGATTTTATCAGCGCTGAACTGCTTAACGTCTGATTCGACAAAATAACGCTTTTTCATTGCGTCCTCGGCTGTTGGGTGCGGCTCCCTCACGGAGCAAATATCGACACGGAGAGGCCGATTTTTCAGCCATAAGTATGACCATCCTATCAAATAAACGCATGAGGGGCAAGAAAGGCCTGAGGAAGCGAGGCTTGAGGAAATGAGGCGCGCGCCGGATGGCGCGAGAGAGTAGAGCAGTGGAACAGGTGAAAGGAGACAGGAGAAAAAAATCTGTGGTATCTGTGGATTGGCTCCAGTTAAAAAATTTTCGGGCGGCGAGAATTTTTCACTTGACAATACACGGTTTATGGTGTATACTATACACACTGTACGGTGGAAGAAAATGGGAAAATTTTTCTCCGTGGTCTCCGTGTGCTCCGTGGTGAGCGGGGGAAAAATGGTTTTATGTGTCGCAAAGTGTCGCATAATTCGGGCTGTTTATGACGCAACTCCTTGTGCCGTATGATTTATCCTATGCGTACGCCGGGGGCGCAAATGGCCGATTTTGCGGCACGGAAGGCCGATTTTGCGGACAAAACAGGGTCAAATAGAGGTAAAAACCTCATTTTTAGGTGCAATGTGGCGTAAAATGCGCTACATCTGGATGGCTGGTTTAACTGGATTCCGGATTCAGGATTCAAGATTCAGGATTCAAGATTCAGGATTTCAGAACCTGCGGGATTGGGGGCCGAAATACATGCACATAACAGCACATCGTGCGGGGCTTGCCCGCCAGCCATAGGCTGGTAAACCTTCGGCGAGGCTTGCGGCGATTTGCGCGCTGATATAGAATGGCGGCGGTCCGGAAAAGCGTTTTTGCGGAGAAAGACATGCGCATAAGAGCATTGCTTGTGCTGGCTGGGATACTCGCCGCTTCGACGTGCCTTGCGGAAGAGACGGCGACGCTGGTGGGCTTCGTGGAGGACGTGGCCGCCGACGGCGGGATTGCGCTGACCATCAGGGACGGCACCGGCGCGATGAAGGAGATGGTGGGCAAAAAGTTGACCTGCTACTTTGCGGAGGGCGAGAAGGCCCGGCCGCTCAAGGACGACCGGCTGCGCGCGTCGGTGCAGTTCGTCCGCGCGGAAAGCGGCGGCCGCTACGTCCTGTCGAACGTGGAGATGCTGCCGCCCGGCTCGCCGGTTGCCTACCGCATAATCAGGGACGAGCGGACGAGCGCGGTGGGCGGGGAGGCGACGCTTGTCCTGGAAACGACTGAGCAACTGGGCCAGTTGTGGGACGCGCTTTACGAGCACATGCAGGACAAGCCGAAGATGCCGGAGATAGATTTCGACACGCAGGTCTTGCTCGCGCTTTTCATGGGGCCGCAGGCGGGCAAGGATTCGCACATGACAATCATCGACATCACGGAGACGCGGAAGTCGGTCAATGTTTACCTGCGGTACACGGAGAAAGGCGAGGCCGGCGCGCCGAGCACGCCGTTCCTTCTCGTCACGATTGACCGGCGGCAACTGCCCATCGTGTTTATTGACGAGACGCCGCGGCCGAATTCGGACTATTATGTAACGGCGGAGACGCTGGCCGAAGGCGACAAGAGTTCGTGGGACAAGGAGGAGACGGTCGTCATTGACAACAAGGAGCAGTTTGCGGCCGCGTGGGACAAGTTGTATGAGTACAGGAAGGTGAAGCCTGATTTGCCGGCGGTGGATTTCGACCGGGAGACCGTGGTGCTTGCGGCGTGGGGCGTGAAGAGGGACGCCGGCTATTCGGTGTCGGCGCCGGCGGTCTTCCAGCGGGACAACGCCGTTCACGTCATGGCGCTCAAGCACACTCCCGCCAACAGCGGCGGGCGCGGCCACTTCCAGCCTTTTATCATGGTGAAATTCCCCAAGCCGCAGGTCCCGATAGTGATTGATTATGAAATGGAGATGGTCGGCGACGCGCTGGAAGGCGCGGAGTGCAAAGTTGACAAGATGGGCGTGGCGACAGTAACCACGGCGGAGAAGGCGGCGGAACTGGCCAAGGCAAGCGGCCTTGACGAGGCGGGGGCGACGAAACTGAGAGTCGTGAACTATGACCACAATATGGCGGTGGTCGTGTTCACGGGAGCAATTTCTTCGTCCGTGAAATTGAGCATTGACCGCGTTTACCGCACGGAGAAGGAGATTGTAGTGGAAGCGGCGATGGAGCGGACGAAATCGATGGAGGACATTCCGACGATGCAGGCGACGATCCTCATCACGGAGAAGAGCGACCTGCCGATAGTGTTCCAGAAATCGCGGTTAAGGAAGGAGTCGTATCCGTTCAGACCCGTGCCGTAGCCGTGACAACAGCAAAACTCCAACAAAAGGGGTCTGACCCCTTTTGTTGGAGTTTTTCCCTCAAGCCTCACCTCCTCAAGCCTGTCAGGGCGCTGCGGCAGGCGCGGGAATGGGCGCTTGCGGCGCGGCCGGGCTGTAAACATACACCGCGCCGTCACACAGGAAGATGACCGCGTCGCCGGTGATGAACATTTTGCATATTCTCTTGCCCTCGCACAAGTCGCCGACTTCTTTGTAGAGGACAATCTTGTCGTTCTTCGTGGTGTCGTAGGCGATGATGGCGTAGGTGGTCTGGCCTTTATACGCGCTTGAGGTGAGGACGAAGACCAGCGGCCCGAAGACAATCGGCTTGCCCAGGATTATTGCGTTCTGGCCCAGGTATGCGGCGAAGGGCACGTCGGTGCCGGCTATGATATCAACCATCTCCGCCTTGACGAGGGCGGGTTGTCCCTGCGCCTGCGGAGGCTGGGGCTGTTCGCCTTCCGGCGGTTGAGGCGGGTTCTCCTGCCGGGCGTTCTTGCCGCGCCCAAGGAATGTCATCGCGTCTTCGGCGCGGGACTCCGCGGATTCGTCGAGCGCGCTCTGAAGAATCATGATTTTGCCGTTGAACCGCATGAGCATTCGCGGCGGGACGGTGGGATCAACGGGCACGTTGTCGTTGGCGCGCATCGGCCTGTCCCAGATGCGTTTGCCGGTTTCGGGGTCAAAGGCGTAAAGGTGGTCGGAGTCGCGCGGCGCCACGATGAGCATTGATATTGTCTCATCCTTGCCCCCGGCGGCTTTGCGGACGACGGTGGGAAGGTAGAGGGGCGCTGACGCGTGCCACAGGGAAAGCGGGTCGCACGGCGCTGCGCCGTTGTTCAGGAAGAATATCGGCGGCTTGTGGTATTTCGCCACCCATTTCACATCGCCGGTGACGGCGTTGACGGCCCCGGCCGCGCCGATGTTGCTTGTGAAGTAGACGGTGTCATTGGCGACGCTGACGCTGGAGCCCGCGGCGGGCGGGAGCGCTCCGCCCTGAATCTGGGGATGCTGGACGGCGGGCGGCGTGCTGCCGCCGATGTACGTGCGCCATTTCATCGCGCCTGTCGCCGCGTCGATGCAAATCACGTAATATTCAAGGGTGGCCGGTTTCGCCACGCGCACCGCTCCGGCGTACAGGTAAGCGCCGTATCTGACCGGGGCGCTGGTCATATAGGCGTCGCCCATGAACTGGCGGTCCTCGTCGGCGGAAACGGGGGTGCCGGCGACGTTCTGCTCCTCGGGATCGGTCCAGTACCAGATCATCTTGTTTGTGCGGTTGCTGTAGGCCAGCAGCCGCGTGCCCCAGTGTTCCGCAAGGCCGAAGCCGGGGATCAGTTTTTCTTTCAGGCTGTAGAGTATCGTGGCGTAGTAGTTGTCCGCGTCCTCGCTGACGGTGTGCGATATCAACTCCTCGCCCGGCAGGATTTTCGAGGAGAAATTCTGCTTGCGGGATTGGGTGGATCCCAAGACGTTTATTGTTTTGCCCGAGTCGACGTCAAGCACTCGTATGCCGTTGGGGGATCCCATCGGGTCGACAAAAAGTTTGTTGCCGTAAAGTTCCCCGGTCCAGTAGGACGCCAGGCCGAGGTTTCCGCTGGCCTTCCACTTTAACTGCAGCCGGTTGAACATTGAAAGATCAATCGTCTGGGCGACAGGCGCGGCGGCGCCGGCCATGCCCTGGAGTTTTGCGATGATGCCGTCGAAGAATTCCCTGAGAGGGATTTCCTTGTGGACGCCGCCTTCGGCCGGGGTAACGATTTTTTGATCGCCGGGCGCGCCGTCCAATTCCTTGCGCCGGTCTTGCAGGATCGGCAGGACGGATGCGCCTATTTTGAGGGCGCACATCCCCAGGCCGCCGTATGCAACGGCGATTGGCTGGTGCGTTTCGGGATGTTTGGTAATCAGCCTGTTGTAATATGAAAACGCCTCGTTGAAGTTGCCCGATTCGTAGAGCGCGTTCGCGGTCAGCATCAGCGCGTCGCCGCTGTAGGCGCTGAGGCAGTAATTGAAGTGGATCATCCTGAGGGTGTCCAGGTCCAGTTCATCCCGCGCCTTTTCGTATAGCGCTTTTACGGTTCCCTCGTACTGCGTCTTGAAGGCCAGTTTCCCGTCGTCCGGGAATGCCTCCAACTGCTGGCGGCAAAACTCCTTCATCCCGATGTAAACGCGCTCTTCGTCAAGACCCGAGCGCTTGTACAGGAAGTCCTTTGGAGAGTTGATGACGATGTAATATTCTCTCAGCGCGTCGGTCCACTCGCCGTGTTCCTCCGCGGCCAGCGCGCTGTGCAGGTGGCCGATTACTTCGGAACTGTCGGCATCCGCTTCGTTGAGCATGATGCCGTTGTTCAGGCCGTCGGCGCTGACCTCGTAGTTTTCAAAAGTCGTGGGCTGGTCTTCTTCATTTTCGGCGCCTTCCTCGCCCGGCTGGTCGCCCTGGCCGGATGCGCGATTGGTCAGCGAGGGGACAAAAATGAAAATGCCCGCCAGGAGAATAATCAGGGCAACTGTGCGGCAGTTCACGGTCAGGTCCTTGAACGCCATTTCTCGCTCCTCCGTGTAACGTAAACAGGCCCGCGGAATCTCCACGGGCGAATCGACTTGCGGAAAACCGGAACACTCTATCACAATTAAACGCGACAGGCAATAAAACGTTTGATTTTATTGCCGGCGGGCGGCCAATCGTTCGCCCCAAAACCGCGCCGGAGCCTGGAGCGCGAGGAGGCGACGCGCTTCTTTATGCCGGTTGGCGCGGGTGTTATGCCTTGAAGGATTGCGGCGCGCTGGTATAATACGGAATACTCTGGGTTGCGCGCTTAGTGTCCATTGCGCCGGCGAAGCGCAGGGCGATTGAAATTGGGGGAGGGTATACCAGTTTGGAAACCTACTATTGGCTTGTGGCCGCTGTCGCGTTTGCGGCGACGTTCTTCTTCTCGATGTCGCTGGGCGCGCTCAACACGTTTTCCGCCGCCAAGTTCGCCAGGCTTCTTGTCTCCGAGGCCAGGAAGAAGCGCATTCAATACTATCTGGATCGCAGGGAAGATATATCTTTTACGTGTCAGTTGTGCGATCTGTGCTTTCGAGCGGCGCTCGTGGCGGCCGTTGTCATGTGGGCGGGCAGTTGGGGAGCGGGGGCCGCATGGCGGGCCGCGCTTTTGCTCCTCTTCGCGGTGGTGTTCGCCGGCGGGCTTCTGCCCCGGCACTTGGCGTCGCGAAGCCCTGAACGGTTCCTCGGCCTCGTCTTTCCCGTTCTTGTCCTGATTGCGGCGGTTCTTGGGCCTGCTGTCATCGTGTTGCGTTCGGGCGTTCGGGTGATAGCGCGGTTCCTCGGGTTCAAGCCCGAACCGACCGAGGAAGAACAGGCCGAGGATCAAATCCTCGCCGCGGTCCATGAGGGCGAGATGGAGGGGGTGCTGGAGAAGGAAGAAAAGAAGATGATAGA
>Ga0315284_10000087_pt1 | contig 125427 bp, 100 predicted proteins | sample YL17G09_16_MG_FD_203696 | JGI IMG/M metagenome (GOLD analysis project Ga0315284, IMG submission 203696) | Sediment microbial communities from Yellowstone Lake, YNP, Wyoming, USA - YL17G09_16 | ecosystem: Environmental > Aquatic > Freshwater > Lake > Sediment | place: USA: Wyoming | collected... | reverse complement strand
GCGCGCGCCAAAGCGCTAAGCGTAGAACTCGGAACCCCGATTACACCCGGTTTTGAAGCATTGGTGTTCAAGGCTTCGCGCGGGATCGAAGACATCTATGAACTGACCTACATTCGCAAGGATGGGAGCCGGTTCCCCGCGGTGGTATCCGTCACGGCTTTGCGCGATGCGCAGGATGCCATCATCGGCTATCTGCTGATTGGCACCGACAACACCGCGCGCAAGCAGGTCGAAGCAGAGCAAAAAAAGCTCGATCAACGCCTGCGCGACCACCAATTCTACACGCGCTCTCTTATTGAAGCCAATATCGATGCGATCATGACCACCGATCTGCAAGGCATCATCACCGACGTCAACAAGCAGATGGAGGCGCTCACCGGTTGTACGCGGGACGAGCTGATCGGCGCGCCGTTCAAGAACTACTTCACCGAACCGGAACGTGCCGAGGCGAGCATCAAGCAGGCTCTGACCGAAGGTAATGTTACCGATTACGAACTCACCGCGTGCAGCAGGGACGGCAAGGAGACCGTAGTGTCCTACAATGCGACCACCTTCTATGACAGGGATCGGAGGCTGCAGGGCGTGTTCGCCGCCGCGCGCGATGTCACGGAGCGCAAACGCCTGGATCAGGTGCTGCAGGAGAAGAACGCTGAGCTGCGGAATGCCAAGGTTTTAGCGGAAGAAGCCAACCGCTCGAAATCGGATTTTCTTTCCAGTATGAGCCATGAGCTTCGCTCCCCGCTCAATGCGATCCTGGGTTTCGCGCAGTTGATGGAGTCCGATTCACCAGCGCCTTTGCCCCGCCAAAAAGAAAACATCGACCAGATTCTCCAGGCGGGATGGCATCTGCTGAAGCTTATTAACGAAATTCTCGATCTCGCGAAGATCGAGTCCGGAAGACTTTCGCTGTCGCCGGAATCGGTGTCGCTGGCTGAGGTCTTAGCCGAATGCCAGAGCATGATCGAAGGGCAGGCGCAAAAACGCGGCATCCTAATGACCTTTCCTCAGTTCGACATTCCTTGCTATCTCCATGCCGATCGGACCCGATTGAAGCAGACTCTCATCAACTTTCTTTCCAACGCGATCAAATATAACCGCGATCAGGGGACAATCGAGGTGGCGTATGCCCCGAGCACCCCGGGACATATTCGTATAAGCATCAAGGATACCGGTGCTGGATTGCCTCCGGAAAAGCTGGCGCAGCTGTTCCAGCCGTTCAACCGTCTCGGACAAGAGGCCGGCAGTGTGGAAGGCACAGGCATCGGCCTTGTGGTGGCCAAACAACTGATCGAATTGATGGGGGGTGGTGTTGGCGTGGAAAGCACCGTTGGAGTGGGAAGCGTGTTCTGGTTCGAACTGATGGTTGGGGCTGAGCCACAATTTGCCGTTGGTAGGGTCGAACGCAAAGCATCTGTCCAATCGCAAAACCAGAGCAGCTCACGCGTGCGTGTCGTTCTCTATGTGGAGGACAACCCAGCCAATCTGAAACTGGTCGAACAGCTGATCGCACGCCGCTCCGATCTGCGTCTGCTGAGTGCCATGACCGGAAATCTCGGTATCGAGCTTGCGCGCGCGAACCAGCCGGAGGTGATCCTGATGGACATCAATCTGCCTGACATCAGCGGCATTGAAGCCCTGAGGATATTGCGCGAAGACCCGGTCACGGCACACATCCCCGTTATTGCCATCAGCGCCAATGCAATGCCACACGACATCAAGAAGGGTCTGCAGGCAGGATTCTTCAAGTATCTCACAAAGCCCATCAAGGTCAATGAGCTCATGGACTCGCTGAACACAGCGCTGGAATTTCCGCGCGACAGAGGAGAGCTGAGCCAGAAAGCTCTGTCGGTCCTCCCTGATGCGCTTGTCGAAATGCTTCGCGAAGCTACCCTTGAGGCGGATCTTGACAGGATCATGGAACTGCTTCAACAGGCAGAGGCCTACGATAGTGATATCGCGAGCGAACTCCGCGCTCTTGCCTCGCGCTTCGCCTACCAGAGTTTGCTCGATCTGCTGATCAGGCAAAAGGACACATTATGAACCACCCAACACAACCAGCGCTGGTTGCGGACATACTTGTTGTCGATGATACGCTTGCCAACCTCCAACTGTTGGCCGCGATGCTCAAGAAGCGAGGACACAAGGTACGGCCTGTTCCCAATGGCAAGCTGGCCCTGCAGGCGGCGCGCAGCCTGCCGCCCGATCTCATCCTGCTCGATATTAACATGCCGGAAATGAATGGTTACGAGGTTTGCGTGGAGCTGAAGGCGGATCCTCGGCTAAGCGACATCCCAGTCATCTTCATCAGCGCCTACATCGAAGTCCTGGACAAGGTCAAGGCTTTTTCCGTCGGCGGCGTGGACTATGTGACCAAGCCCTTCCACGACGATGAAGTCGCAGCGCGCGTCGAGGCGCACCTTAAGATCCTGCGGCTCCGCCGCGAGATCGATGCGCTTAACAGCTCCTTGAAGGACAGGGTTCAGGACCAGGTCAGAGAGATCTCGGACTCGCAGATTGCTACCATCATTGCGCTGGCGAAACTTTCAGAATGCCGCGACGAAGACACCGGAAACCACATTCTCCGAATCCAGCGGTACAGCCGAGCCTTGGCAAGGCGATTGGCTGACAAGGGAGTGTTCGGCAAACTCATCGACGACTCCTTCATCGTGACCATCTGCCAGGCGAGCGCCCTGCACGACATAGGGAAAGTCGGCATTCCAGACAGCATTCTCCTCAAGCCGGGGAAGCTCACACCGGAGGAGTTCGAAACCATGAAGACCCACACTACTCTGGGCGCGACAACCCTCGCCTCCGTGCTGGAAAACTATCCGGGAAACGCGTTCGTGCAGATGGGCGTGGAGGTAGCAAGGTCCCATCACGAGCGTTGGGATGGGAGCGGCTATCCTGACGGACTCTCAGGAGAGCTCATTCCGCTCGCTGCGCGGATCACAGTGATCCCGGATCAATATGATGCTTTGCGGAACAATCGACCATACAAGCCGGCTTTCGATGCGGCAAGGACGTACGCAATCCTCACCGAGGGCGATGGGCGAAGCAGTCCGGACCACTTCGATCCGCGGGTGTTCGCCGCGTTCAAGGACATTGCCGCGGAGTTCGAGGAGATTTTCGAGGAGCTTCGTTAATAGCCGGCTTGAAAGCCACGATGGGTAACCTAAGATTCTGGCGCTTGGAACGCCACTACGGCGAAGCTAAAGACATAATGCCCATGATTGTGGGAGATGATTACCCGAATAGGTTTAAGGATGTTCATTTGGCGGGATGGGCGGTGGAAGTATAAAAATAAATATGGATAGATCACAGCTTTCAAATTTGGAGGATAACTGTGAACAGACTTGATACTAAAACAATTGAAGTCATTGCGAAGTTAATTTGTGGCTCAGAACACATACCTGGGAGAGTAACATATAATACTCCTTCGCACAACAGAAGTATTCAGGACATTAAGAATTTCTTTAATAATGCTGGATGTGATATAGAAAGGCAACAATTTGACGATCATACTTATGGTTCTAAATTCAGATGGGTGGAAAATAAACTAAATTATTTAAATAATAATTATCAAGGGAATATTATTTCTGAACCTACTGAGTCACTTATTCTCAGGCTTGTAGATCCAAAAGAATATCCTGGAAAACCAGATGTTAGAAATAATGTGGAGGATTATCTTAATCGCGTCCTTATTACAGAGGGATTAAAAGTTTCACTTAAAGGATTAAATCCTTCTCTTGAACCGGCGTGACCGTGAATGTTTTGGCATCCGGGTCAATTACGGCATCATAGATAGCGAGGACATCACGGTTTGTATCCTCCGATGGAGCAACTAACGTCTCAGGAGAATTCGGTAATGATGAATCACTCGTGACTGGCGTTTTCACTCCTCCCGAACACGATGTAAAAATAATGAGAACCATTATTGAAATCGTGAATACTTTGATAAAGTTCATCGCTTTATCCTCCCGCAACTGAACTTAAAGAAGAAACAGCACCGCGTGGGAAATTATATCACTATTACCGTTCTAATTAAAATGATAAAAACCAGGGACAGGAACTAGTAACCCTGTACCTGCAATGCTAATCAACATTGGGCGTCATCACAGGGCGGGTTTTATGGTGATCTATTTTCATGATCCTGTAACCAACATGAAATTATCTGGTAATTAATTGTAAATCGAGGACAACCCGCCCCTACAATTGTAATCCACTGATTTCCACATGATGCAGGCAAATCTAATAGTCATTAATTCTCATCATCATAGGCGCTTAAGAATTCATCCCAGAGGGAATCGGTTCCGAGACCGGTCAGATTTATCTGCTCTCGAACAGTCTGATATATCGGATCCGGGTTATCGAATTGATCCGTGAACAGAATCTCCCATCCTGTCGCTGAACCATAGCATCCGCTTCCCGAACCAATCACATCGTAATCATAAACCGCTGTTCTTATGGCATTCCAGAGATTCAGAGCCGAACTGGTCAATTCATCAGGTAATGGAGGATTGTAGTTCATGATGTTTTGAATGAAATATCCAAGGTCGGTGATTCTTGGGTCGGTGCACTCGCTGCCCCAGTCATCGGAGCTAAACCTACAGGCTTCGATTTCAGTTCTATAAGTAGGGAGATAATCGATTAATTTCTGCGCGAAGACATTCAATGCAGGAATGACAACCGACTCGGTTAGATCACTATCCCACGCGGCGTATGTAACTGCGCCGCCTGTATCGAGAGCGTTATGGATAAAGAGCGATGCGAAATCATGTCCATCCATCTCATCCATATGTTCGAGGAAATATGCAAGCACCTGATCGTACTGCGCGCTTGAGACATACATCAGATATTCGCTCGACCACGCGACCTTCGTGCATCCTCTCAGAGCATAAGCGGTTTCGAGGAAACTCATCGTGCAGGATTCAAGTCCGACAAACTCAAGCCTGTCAAGATTATGTTCATCGAGTGCATCTCTCGCGGCAGCGTTAAATTCCCATACACCCATATCATCGAAAAAGCTCTTCTCAGGAGGGAAACCATAAACGCCACCGTTACCATGACTGAGAAGAGTCATCCCGTAATTCTCCGACGGATATTCTCTGATGCCCCATGTGAGGAATCTTCTCAGTGTTTCCGGATCATGCATGTCAAGACCCTCAGGCGGGATAACCTCACCGTTATCCTCCACTTCAGGTGAGATTATCGTATCGTTATATCCACCCGGGTCTTTATGAATTTCGAGGATTGAATCGTAGGGTGTGTCCGGCTTGTCCCATAAACAGACGATGTTCATAACCCCATCGACAGAACCCACGACCTCCATCTCGTTAAGATTTGTTCGGAACGAATACAGGTTCTCTTCGTAAACATAATAGAAAATGGTCCACTTCGCGACCATAACCTCCGAAACCGAGATTTTAACAATATCGTAGAGATACAAAGGGTCATTGGATTTTGCGAGTATAACACCGGTATACTCTCCGGCAGGGGCGCTAAGGTTGTTGACAAGGTTCATATGCCATTTTGTGGAATCCACCTTTTCAAACGGAACGAGTAAGGTTCCTGTAATAGATGGGCAGTAAAGCGAAACCTCAGTGACATCCTCCTGCCAGTCATACACTTTCACCTGCACTGAAGCCTGCGATCCCATAACATCTTTTAGCTTTGTTTGCGAAAAATCCTCGATCAAGTATGGCTCATCACAGTTTGATGGCCAGCAGGCATCAATAGCGAACGATATTTTTAATGATCCGCCCGGAAGGTATATCTGAAGCCGTTCAGTATGTTTGCTGCCCACACTGAAAATCCTGTTCGGTTCCAGTTTCGCGTATGCCTTGAACGGATTTATCATCGCACCACCCGGTTTATCCCAGAGGCTGGTCCAGTCATCGCCGTTTAAGAGATTCACACCGGCATTATCGGTGAAAACGATGAGACGAACATCATAGCCATTGACTGCAAACGGGTTTTCGTTTTTGATTGTGACATCAAGCTCGATAATTCCCAGCATAGGATTGAATGACCTGATTATTATTTCAGGGGGAGGAATTGAATAGCTCCCGTTGTAATGCTTCGTAAGCATGCGATCGGATGTCACGGTCGCTTTAAGATTGCCGGGATCAAACTCAATTATCCCCATGTCAAGCAAGGTTCGATCTGTCGGATTTTCACCAATCTCCGCTATAGGGATATTCAGATCTAACATGGGATTGCTGATGCTCAAATCAGCGGAAGGCTGCACTGTATTGATATTCCCGGATGAACATCCAGCCATGATTAATAGTGCTATTGTGAGTATGAGTACAACAAACAGGGTTTTCATTTTTTTCTCCATGAGCAATGAAATGCTGATAATTTGTGACCATTGCAAAAAGAGAGATTCCTCAGCGAAGTTCAGAATTTGACAAACTAAAATATAGTGATTAAGCGCATTTCAACGATGTCAAATTCTGAACTTCGCTTCGGAATGACACCTTTTAATGTTTTTGCAATGGTCATAATTTATTTATAATCCCCCTAAGGAATAAATCTATAAAGAAAAGCATCAAGATAGCCATTTGATGTTCTCACGTCAATGCCTGAACCGGGATTGAAATCGCAAGTCGCAGCGAAGTAACCGCATAAATAGATTTCATTGGAATAGAAATCAACATCATAGCCGCGTTCAGCATCGATTCCGCCCCGCGTCATAGCCCAGATATAGTTGCCATCGTTGTTGAATTTACTCAGGAACAAATCACTTCCGCCAGCAGAGATACGCTGATCGACTTCCGGCGTCGGATCAAAATCAGCAGTTCCTCTGAACCGACCGGTGACATACACATTCTGGTTTTCATCGCAATTCATACCGAAACTGAAATCGCCATATGGTTCATTCCCACCCCAGTGACGTCCCCAGATGTAATTCCCATCAGTATCAAATTTACTGAGGAATACATCCTGAGCGCCATTAGACGTATGAGGATCTGTGCCTGGTCCGGGATCGAAATCGGCGGTGTTCACAAAATAACCGGTTATGAAGATATTTCCGTTATTATCAGTTACAAGCCTTAAACCCTCGTCATCACTGTTACTTCCCCAAATTAGAACCCACGCGTAGTTGCCCATCGAATCGTATTTGGCAAGATAGATATCATAACTGTTGTTGTTTGAGCTGCGATTATCAGTACCGGTTCCTGGATCGAAATCCACCGTACCCCTGAATGAGCCGGTAACATAAATATTATTGCCATTGATCGCCATTCCATATCCGTATTCAGCGTAGTTTCCTCCCCATGTACGCGCCCAGAGGAAATTTCCATCAGGGTTGAATCCGCTCAGGAAGCTATCATAAGTGGTGTTGGTCGAGATATGGATATCCTGACCATCGCCGGGGTCGAAATCCGCTGTACCTCTATACCTGCCTGTTACATAGATATTGTTCGATGGGTCGAATGCAAGATCGTAACCCTCCTGATTGGCGCCCTGACCGCCCCATGTACGTGCCCAGATAAAATCGCCATCGGAATCCATTTTCGTCAGGTAGATATTTTTATCATCAGGCACGCCTGTGCGATGTTCATCAACTTCGGGACCCGGATCAAAATCCACAACATTAGAAAAGGCACCGGTTACATAAACAAAACCGGAATTGTCTATTTCCACATCGTAAGCGAGATCCGTTCTGTCACCGCCCCATGTTAGTACCCATATAAGATTCCAGTGACGATCGAATTTGACAAGGAAAATATCCTCAAGACCGTTTGATGTTCTCTCAACTGGAAGAGGACCCGGATCGAAATCCACAAGGCCAATGAACTCGCCGGTTACATATATATTGCCGGAACTGTCGATAGCAAGAGCGTTTCCGCTGTCATAATCATTACCGCCCCAGCTGATAACATCGCCTTCGATCACCGGAGCCTTTTTTACCGTTATCTCGACTACATCGTAAAGAGCAACCGAACCTGAATTTGATGATGTCGCAATCACGCATGCCACATATTTACCGGGGTCTGCACCGGTGTTGTTGTAAAGGTCCATCTGCCACTTTTGGGCGATCCAGTGGGTAAACGGAGTCATGGTCTGACCGGTAATTGTCGGACACCATAAATTGACCGCGTTGACATCATCCTGCCAGTCGAAAACATCAACCTGAACAAGCGCCTTGCATCCCTCGAGATTCCACAGGTCGGCTTGCGTGAAGTTCTTTATTTCATATGGTTCGCTGCAATTTGATGGGAACGATGCGTCAATCGCGAAATCGAGCATTGTACTTCCGGGAGGGAAATACAGCTGAAGCCATTGCTCGTGATTTGTCCCCGAGCCTTTGAATTCCCGGTTTGGTTCATTCTTCGCATACGCTTTAAACGGGTTGATCTGCGCTCCGCCGGGGATATCGAAGTATCCAGTCCAGTCATCAGCGTTGGTGAGTCGCACGCCAAGATTATCAGTATAGACAATCAAACGGACATCGTATCCACTGACCGGTGATGGATTGTTGATAATGACTATAGCATCGAGGATACAGCTTATCGGATCGTAGTTAACAACCGTAAATGCCGGTGGGGGGAGAAACGTTTTCACATTCCAGTGCGCTTCGAGCTCGCGTTTCTGATATGCCTCGAGCGTTAGATTCTGAGGGTCGAACTGAAGAGTCCAGGCACCGATTAGCGAGTGATCGGCATTCGCATCATCGACTCGCATATCCGGTAAGTTTGATAAATTCGCACCTATCTGCGGAATGTTCATGGATACCGGATTCTCTCTTTGTCCGGATGAGCATCCAGCAAGCATGATTACCGCAACGAAAACCGATAAAACGATTAAAGCTCGGATGGATATAATCATAGGAGTCTCCTGCATTAAAGGGGCGGCAAGAATCAAGCAATATTGATTTTGCCAATATGTTTACGAGGAAAGAATATAGCATTGGAGGAGGGGGATGTCAAAAATAAATCAACGACAGCTAAGAACATCCTTTAATAGGATTCCAGGTTACAAAATTATGGGTGTATCGGTTTTTAACTCTCAATCATCAAAAGCATTAAGGAATTCATCCCATTGTGTTTGATTAAAGCCTAAGGATTGATAATCTTGACGACTTGCTTCATTAGATGAGTCACTATAATTAGACGGCAACCATATCTGCCAACCTGTTTCTTCTGAATGGCAAGGTGTATTTGAACCACGATGATCATGGAAAATCATAGCACTATCAATTGCACTAACTAAGGCTGTTGCAGCCTGTTGTAAGGATGTTGGTACATTTGCATTACTAATCAATTCAGCGAAATACCCCAAATCTTTCACATTCTGCTCAGAACATTGACCGCCACCAGGTGTCCAAGCCCACGAACCACTATTAGACCAACAATTTGTGATTTCGTTATTATAGTCAGGGTCAGGTAAGCACTGAATAAGTTGATCGGAAAAATCATTAAGAGCGGGAACTACAGCTGTGTCAATTATTTGACTTTCCCAAACTGCTAATGTTGGTCGTGCGTCTTGAGGTGGAGGGTCTGGAAAAGATGCAAGATAATCATTAACAACTACCTGGCTTAAGCTATTAATATTCCAGTTATTACTATTATTTCTCAGATACTCTAAGAAAGTCTCATAAGGCCAATTGCAATAATTTCTTGTACAACTTGTCCACCCTAACATTTCACTGGCAATACAATAATCGCATACATCTTTAAGGCAATACGCTGTTTCAAGCCAACTCATAAGACATGCATGAAATCCTATAAAAGTTAATTTTTCAGTTTCCGGATGTTCATTCAGTGCGTTTTGGCAGGCATCTCTAATTTCCCAAACTGACAATCCGCCACAACAATTAAGTACTGCTAAAGGATTTTGTATGACACCAAATGGACCATTGCCATGATCAAAAATAACAAGCCCATAGTTTTGTGCTGGATAATTGACCATTCCCCAATTCAGAAATCTTTCCATGGTGTTACCATCCCCCATATCAACCTGCCCACTATCAGGGACAACATCGCCATCATCCACAGGTTGAGATATTGGTATAGCAGAGAGATTATCATCTGTATCTCTTGAGATCATCAAGATCTCATCATTTTCGCTTGTGTTATCATTTTTATTCCAAAGCAGTAAAATGTTCAACCTTCCTCCTAATGACCCAGCAAGTTCCATCAAATTAATATTACACCGACTGAAATTCACCAAGTCAGCAGCTTCGTGGTAGTAAACAAGAATTGTCCAATCCGTTATAAGAGTATGTGTAACAGTAATATTAACCAAATCATAAAGAATCAATGAACCCAAATTTGGTGATGATGCCTTCAATACGCCCAAATACTCGCCTTCGGGAGCAGCAGTTCTATTTACTAGGAGTAATTGCCACTTAATCGAGGAAACCTGCGTGAAAGATTCCCATCCACCTCCGGTGATTTGAGGACAATAGAGACCAACTACATCCGTATCGTTTTGCCAATCGTAAACCTCCACAGAAACTGTGGTTTCTGAATCAATGATGTCGTAAAGCGTTCCCTGGGTGAAATTCTGTATTAGATATGGTTCTACGCAGTTTCCACCATATGAAGCATCAATGGCAAAACTGACGGAGCCCCATCCAGCGGGAAGATAAATTTGTAAACGTTCTGTATGGTTCGTGTGAGCGGCAAACTTGTGCTTTGGTTCAAGCCTGGCATAAGCTCTAAACGGGTTTATCAATGATCCGCCTATTTCATCCCAGAGCGGTGTCCAGCCATCATCATTTAACAATAAAATTCCTCTATCAGTTGTGTGAATGATTAATCTGACATCATACCCATCATAGTTGGAATTGTTATTTATTGTCACATCGACATCATAAATATTTAGAACCGGGTTATATGAAATTAACTGAGCAGTTGGAACTGGCAGAAATGGTTTGACATTCAAGTGATTCTGAGTCCAACCGGAAATATCACGATAAGGATTTACAACAATCGTTTTCACGTTGGGATTTAGGTTAAATAACCATGTACCGAGGAGCGTTCGGCTGATTTCTGGTGTGCTTATTTCTCCAGTAGGTAAATCAAGAACTGCAACTGAATCAGAGGGAATAATCGGATTACGAGAATTGGATGAGCAGCCCGTGAGCAACGATATGATTGTTATAATTAATAATATTTTACATATATGTTTATTCATGTTTGACTCCTTAATGGATTAAAGTTTTTACCAGAGCTTGATTATTCGCAAGCCACCTTCGAAATTCACGACATAGGCGTAAACGCCGTATACATATACTCCCCATGCATAACCGGGAGTATCAACGGATTTCACAATGCTCGCGCTTTCAGGTGGTTCAATGTCTATTATCTGAAGACCTGAAGAAGAATCCGCCACATAGGCGTAACCGCCGGATACATATACTCCATATGCAAACCAGGGAGTATAAACGGATTTCACAATGCTCGCACTTTCTATTGGTTCAACGTCTATTATCTGAAGTCCGTAAACATCATTCGCGACATAGGCGTAACCGCCGGATACATATATTCCATATGGATAATCGGGAGTATAAACGGATTTCACAATGCTCGCGCTTTCAGGTGGTTCAACGTCTATTATATGAAGACGTCCGTAATAATACTCCGTGACATAGGCGTAACCGCCGGATACATATACTTCGCTTGCACCAGAAGCATAAACGGATTTCACAATGCTCGCGCTTTCAGGTGGTTCGATGTCTATTATCTCAAGTCCGGGATAATTATCCGCGACATAGGCGTAACCGCCGGATACATATAATCCATGTGCAGGACCGGGAGTATAAACAGATTTCATAATGCTCGCGCTTTCAGGTGGTTCAACGTCTATTATCAGAAGTCCGGATTCATCATCCGTGACATAGGCGTAACCGCCGGATACATATACCCCATATGCCCTACCGGGAGTATCAACGGATTTCACAATGCTCGCGCTTTCAGGTGGTTCAACGTCTATTATCTGAAGTCCCAAATACTTATCCGTAACGTAGGCGTAACCGCCGGATACATGTACTCCCCATGCAAAATCGGGAGTAGCAACGGATTTCACAATACTCGCACTTTCTATTGGTTCAACGTCTATTATCTGAAGTCCGGAATAATAATTCGCGATATAGGCGTAACCGCCGGATACATATACTCCATTTGCCTGACTGGGAGTATCAATGGATTTCACAATGCTCGCGCTTTCAAGTGGTTCTACGTCTATTATCTGAAGTCCGGGACCCTCATAACCATAACCATAATCCGCGACATACGCGTAACCGCCGGATACATATACTCCATTTGCCCCACCGGGAGTATCAACTGTTTTCACAATGCTCGCGCTTTGAGGTGGTTCAACGTCTATTATATGAAGCCCATAATCATCCGCGACATACGCGTAACCGCCGGATACATATACTCCATTTGCCCTACTACCGGGAGTATCAACTGTTTTCACAATGCTCGCGCTTTCTATTGGTTCAACGTCTATTATCTGAAGTCCTGCAGAAGAAGCCGCTACATAGGCGTAACCGCTGGATACATATACTCCCCTTGCACCGCCAGTAGCAACAGATTTCACAATGCCCGCGCTTTCAGGTGGTTCAACGTCTATTATCTGAAGTCCTGAAGAAAGATCCGCGACATAGGCGTAACCGCCGGATACATATACTCCATATGCACAATCGGGAGTATCAACGGATTTTACAATGCTCGCGTTTCCGATAGGTTCAACATCTATTATCTGAAGTCCCAAATACCTATCCGCGACATAGGCGTAACCGCCGGATACATATACTCCATATGCCTTACCGGGAGTATCAACCCGATTTACCCAGATCGGATTTAAGGGATCTGATATATCAAAAATATGCAAGCCATTAACATCGCCAGCGATGTATGCATAATTGCCATTAACGAAAACATCTTGTGGCGAAAAATTCAACCATGGCGAGGTGACATCAATTGGATTAAATGGATTTTCCTCTCCTTCTGAAACGGTAATATCCACAATATCATAAAGAGGGGGGAAAAGGGGTTGTGTTGAGGTTGCAATTATCGCACCCAAATATTTTCCCGGTTGAGCCCCTTTCGTGTTTGTTGCAGTAAGACCCCAATTATTTTTTGGGGTTACTGAAAATGGAATGCTTGATGCACCAAGAACAGCCGGACACCAAAGAGAAACACTATTAATATCATCCTGCCAATCAGCTACTTCAATATGGATATCCGCTTCTGCACCCACATTGTAAAAAAAATTATCTTGAACAAAGTTTTTTATTTGATATGGTTCTTCACAGTTGCCTGGAAACGACGCATCTATCGCGAAGTTAACAGAGGTGAATCCAGCAGGGAAAAACAGGTAAAATGTTTCGGTGTGTGATGACAATCCTGCAAAACGCCTTAACGGTTCACTCTTTGCATAAGCTTTGAACGGATTGATTTGTGCTCCTCCAGCGATGTCAAAAAGTGGTGTCCAGTCATCGGGATTCATCAAGCGGTTACCGTAGTTATCGGTATAGACAATCAGACGGACATCATACGCGCCTATCGGATAAGGATTCACGATGGTTATATCGACTTTCGCGATTCCTGTAAGCGGATCGGGTGGAGTGAAGGAAATATCTGGAGTTGGAAGAAAAGAGCGTATGTTCCAATGCGCGTTAGCTACACGATTTGGATTTATGTTGAAAGATTGTGAGTCGGGGGAATAACTCAAAGTATAGGTTCCGAGTAATTCGCGATTGGTTTTGGTTTCATCAGGTTCAGCTAGTGGGATGCAGTTCAAGGCAGACAGGATGTCTACACCACAAAGGGGGTTTTCATTGATTTGTGGGTTACTCATCGGGTTGGAGCTGTTTGGAGCTGTCGGGTTGTTTTTGATGGATGAGCATCCGAATCCAATCCATAAAAGGATTAGAATTGAAAGAATAAAGGATATTATTCGAATCATTTCGCCCTCCTCGAAGGGGGATAGATTCATAATTATATTAGTATTGCTTTTAGAACCGGGTTTATATTTAACATTTTTGGCTGATTATGTCAACAGGATTGATGATTCACTCCAGTAGTTCTTTTACCTCTTTGGTCAGTGCGGGGACTACCTTGAACAAATCGCCGATGATGCCGTAAGTGGCGACTTTGAAAATCGGAGCTTCGGGATTGTTGTTTATCGCGACGAGAACCTTGCTTGAGCTCATTCCGGCGAGATGCTGTATCGAGCCTGAAATGCCGCATGCGATGTACAATTTCGGGCTTACCGTTTTTCCGGTTTGTCCGACCTGATGCGAATGGTCGATCCATCCGGCATCGACTGCCGCGCGTGACGCACCGAGGGCTGCTTTGAGAGTATCGCAAAGTTCCTCAAGGATCGCCCAGTTCTCAGGACCTTTTATACCGCGTCCGCCAGAGACAATTATGTCAGCTTCGGTTAGCTCGACTCGTCCGCTCTCCTTGCGAACGAAATCCAGAAGAATCGAGCCTACTTTGCCGGGGTCGTATGTAATAGTTCCTTTTTCGGGATTATTGCCGGATTTCTCCGCTGGCGGGAATACATTCGGACGAAGCGTCGCCATTATTACACCATCGCGGAACACGACATTAGCGAAAGCCTTGCCTGCGTAAACCGGTCTATAGAAAACCGGTTTACCATCTGTCCATTTGATGTCGGTGATATCAGTAGCGAGTCCGCACGGGATTTTAGCTGCGAGACGAGCTGTAAGGTCTCGTCCCCATGCGCTTGCGGGAGCAAGAACAACTTTGTATCCTCCACCTTTAATGAATGGCGATAACGCATCAGCATGTTTCTCAGTGGTAGCCTTGGCGAGTTCGGGGGAATCAATCAAATGGATTTTCCTGAAATCGTAGCCGTTGAACTGATCTGAGAGAGAGTCAAGGTTTGAACCCACTATTGCAGCATGGATTTCCTTTCCCAGTTTTTCCGAGAAAGTTTTTGCAACACTGAGACATTCAGCGAATGTCTTTTTCACTTTACCATCTTGATGTTCCGCTATTATAAGGACCATTATGAGTCTCCCGGTTTTGGTTTGATTTTGATATTTTTTCCCGGCATCGCTGATTTACTTTGTTCTTCTGTTTTTAATTTGGATCTGACGCGATGCCGGGCTACATGGGATGCTGAAATATGTTTATATAACCTTCGCTTCTTCGCGTAGAAGTCGAACAAGTTCCTTTGCGACATCCTCGATTTCACCATCAAGGATTCTCCCCGATGCTTTTACTGGGGGTGGTTCCAGACTTGATACCTCGGTGAAACTCCCGGCTTTCCCGATATCATTGGGTGTTAAACCAAGGTCAGCAATTGTCCAGGTCGTTCGAGGTTTCTTCTTGACAGCCATGATATTTTTCAGCGATGGGTATCTCGGTTCGTTAAGACCTTTCTGGCAGGTGACCACACAAGGGAGAGGCATTTCGACTACTTCCTGTCCTCCCTGAACCTGGCGTTCCACTTTAACTCTGTTACCATCGAACACGAATTTATTAACTACTGATGTATGCGGCAAACCAAGGAATTCAGCTACTCGAACGGCGACCTGAGAGCTGTCATCATCAATAGCCTGTTTGCCCGCGAAGATTAGATCGAATCCTATTTTCTCAAGCGATTTTGCGAGTACTTTAGCTATCACATGAGAATCGCATTCCGATGCTTTTTCATCGACAACGAAATAACCTTCATCAGCACCAATCGCCATAGCACTTTCCATGACTTTCCTCGCGCGCTCCGTTCCGAAAGTCAGAATAATCACCTTGTGGTCTCCTCCGGATTCTTTTATTTTCAATGCTTCTTCAATTCCGTATTCATCATATGGATTAACGATGAATTTAATCGCTGATTCATCGACACGACCACCCTTGATAACGATTTGCGCTTCCGTATCCGGTACTTCTTTCACAAGGCAGACTATTTTCATGAATTTCTCCGAGTTTTGTGTCTAAGTAGCTATTTCGAGCCGAATTCAGTAAAATGGAGCATTTCGACAAGTTAAATTTTTCACATGATAAAGTAACTAAAAAAACCCGTTAAAACCCTATAACGGGTCCAATGCCAATTACGGATAGGGATTTTATCACAATACTCGATTTGAGGCAAACATTATACTCAATGAATTTTACATAAGGCGAGATTCCTCAGTGAAGTTCAGAATTTGAGGGATTTTGCCGCGGTATTCTTGCGCATTCCAACAATCTCAAATTCTGAATTTCACTTCGGAATGACACTTGGACTGATTTTTAACATGGTAAGATGCCATAAAAAGCGGGCCCGGAGGGTCTCGAACCCCCAACCCTCAGTTCCGAAGACTGATGCTCTATCCTATTGAGCTACGGACCCGTTATGCTGTAATTATAATCTATTCAATATAAATATGATACCTATCTCCCAACTGTGCGGATTGGGCTTCCAGTGCGATGTTAGATTGAATCTATCATGGCTTACGATAAATCCAATTTATATCTTTGATAAAAAATTATTCTATATCAATAAGGATAGTGACGGATGTCTGGCATTCACCATCGTAGGGGTCTTTCACGCGCACGATGACAGGGCCGTTGTAGTCTTCGTAATAAAGATGAGTCGGATGGTCCGGATCTCCGGTATAGGCATCATCGACCGGTTCGTTGAAGATAAGGTCGCCATCGAAGCTCCACTCATAGCTGAGTTCATCGCCATTGGGATCGGTTGTGCCTGATGCATCGAACTCGACCGCGAACGGCGCCGGCTTCGGCTGCAGCGGAATCGGCGTGACAACAACAAGGCTGCATATGGGGGCGAGGTTTAATTCAAACTTGGTAAGAACCTCTCCATTTGCGGTTCCACGGATTGTGTAAAAATCACCTGCCCAGGTTATACAATACTCAGTATAACCTTTAATTCCAGGGTCGTCGTTTAGAATATATGTATATATAACATCACCCTGAGGGGATATTTTGTCCAGTATATGACCAATGTGATAATCCGGAAATAGATTATATTTATAACCATACATATCTAAAATTCTCGAACTGGTTTGGCCATCAGGTGTTACAAAATAATAATTAAATTGAGCGGGATCAGTCTGAGAACCCGTAAATAATAATACGGGTTCAGTTATAGTACCATCGAGATGAACTTCTGATAAATAAATATAAATATTCTCAAAGACGCTTTTATATGTGCACCAGAAGCCATTCGATGATGGCCATAAAAATGATACAAAAGCTTCCCTTCTGGGTAGATTAATCGTTGACATTAATTGTAAATTCTGATTTAGAAGCACTAATTTATCGGAGCTGCCAATTAAAACCTTACCACTATCTGCAATTGATATGCAATGAGGCCATGAAATTCCAATATCATCATAACTAACAGCAGCAATGAAATTACCATCAATTGAATATTTGGTGATTCGCCTTTCGGTTTCAGTATAATTGGCAAAAACGAATCCTGAGACTGAGGAAATTGCAAATGGCCCTGGTGGCATGGCACAATCGTAATCAGGATCGAGCCACTCACGTGAGAATTCACCTGGCTCGTCACCCCATGGAATTGTGAAGGCTTCTTTAACGATATATACACTTTGAGCATGTGCTTGGGCTTGAATAACCAGAATAAAAAAAATTGAAAATAATATTAGATATGGATTTGTTATAATGCGCATTTTTTTCTCCTTATCATGGACAATTATCAAAAATATCATTACTTCTAAACCGTCGACCTATATGCCAATGGCCAAGATCCTTTGATGGATGATCTGCGTCTTCACCAAGCTCACGGACAAAACGACCAACTCCACCGGTTCTTGTTGTATCGCTATGTCCATAAGCTTCCCAAATTCTTGCATAATAGATTATCCTACCACCTTCTAATCGAGTATAAGCCAACCTATCGAAAATTCCTACATGACCAGTGTCCATCCATACTATTATATCCCCCTTTCTTAGTTGATTGAATGGTATGTTATCTTCCTCCATACGATCTGAATCTCGCCAAGCTAAAGCATCAATGTGAGGAATTGGATAACCAAGTTCATCAGGTCTTCCGAGCCTTCTTAATAATAAAGTAATCAAATTACAGCAATCAACAGTTCCGTTTGGATTGCTATGAGGATTTAGAGTTCCTCCAGGGCTTTTGTAATAATCTCCCTCATATATTTTAGCAATTCGAGCAAGATCGCTCGGCTCAACCATTTTTAGATATATCTCATCGCCTTCATCCCACATGAAGCCATTTTGCTGTCCACTCCTGAAACCTTCAACACAAACGGTGTATGCTCCGCAAGGTAAATTGCCCAAGGGCCATGCTTTTGGATTTATGCAAAATGCGTTCTTGTCAGTTACATGAGGTTCGATCATATATTCAACATTATTTGGTCCTTTAGCATAGATTCGATAATAGGAGAAGCACTCATTCAGAACACAAACTTTTACTTTTATTTTACCGATGCGCAAATCATTCCAATACGGGCACCTTGTTCCCTGATCAGCTTCAAACCACGGTAAATCTATATGTTCAAGAGACCATATATCCCATTCGGGATTCTCTAATCTTTGCGTTTCGAAAATCGGGATGGCAGGGCCATCGATCCAATGAACTTGTCTCCCATTATCATCAGTATAAGCACCTGGTTCAATCGTTATTTCAATTTTATTTGTCAAATTCACAAAGCCATCGGCAGATATATTTATTTCAACACAGCTTCCTCCTATTTGTATTTTAATAAAACGTAGCCTGGCTCTAACGTCTACTCTACAATCTCTTAAGTTTAATATTCTAAAAGTGGGTCCTTTCCAATCATCCGGGTTTTGTGAAAATACCGATTCATAATTAGCTAAAGGATATGAATTTACATCATACTCAACACCATTCCTTAATACAAACCACTCAATATTTTTCTTAAGCATATAAATTAAAAAAGGGCCACTAAGTTCAGCGATAAATTTAGCTTCTTTATCGTAATCTGTATCACCAGGAGAATACACATTAATTTCAGGGGATTGAGCAACCATTCCCTGCCGCTCCCCCTCGGCAACTAAATCATAGCTACGAGTCCAGTTATTAACACCATCTTTTATTCTTAATCGAACACTGTGGTATCCAATCCAACAAGTACCAGCTCTGATTATCCAACAAGAATATTCACCATTAGGATAACCATCAGTGGGGAGAGGTGAATTGCAGTTCGCTCCGCGAGGCCAGTTATCTTCGCTAAGCTCAGTGCTGGCGTAAGGAGAGAAATCCACATAAAAATAATGAAGCTGCTCATCTTCAAGGCTGATTTTTATTCCTGGTTCCACTTCCATATCTATAGAAAGCATATTATGTATCCATTGACCCTGATCCGATGCTTCATCCTTAGCTCTCACGACAACACAAAGTCCTCCGGGGTTATCCTCAAGCCATTCATCCATATCGCTACCGCATCGACTCCAGTAATAGCTCCACAAGTTCGATGTTCCATCCGCTGCATATGCAACTCCCATACCACTAAGCTCTGGAATCAATGTATTTTGAACATAATCGTTCAACTCATCACCGGGCAATATGACAATACCGTTCTCATCATCAAAAACGGGACACGTCGTGTCAGTTTCTAATTCAATATCCTCTCCAACCCTGAATCCTTTCGATTCGTAACCATAAGGATCGTTGCCATCGCAGTTGTGGCAATCAACTCTCGACTCCCATCGATACCGGCACGTGCTGGGGACGAAATATCCCCGGTTGCGATCGTAATGCTGCCAGTGACCGTAGGGAAATCCAGCACCGAAATATCCTCGCTGGGTGGTGCTGTAATCGAGCGTGTCATATTGGGCGTCCCAGTTCGTTTGTGGATTCAGGTGATCCTCAAGAGCCCAGTTAAATTGCGAAACCGCGTAATTCTGGCAATTCGCCCACGGAGTGCCTCCGCCCCATGGACATCCTTCCAAAGTTGTAGGGGCTTCAGCGTTCAGTATCTCGCGTCGCTCTTTCCCTTCCGATATGAGATGCGTTCGATCCAAATCCCAATCGCTTGCCTGATTGCAGCTTCCAAGTGGATATACTGTTCCCTTTTCGCATCCATAAACCTGCCCCGATCGCTCATCATAAGCCTGGCCGGGTCTTATGCTGGACAATAGGTATGCGTTCATTATACCGAGTGATGAGTTGAATGATACTCTAGGAGACAAGTCTTGTTGAAGCCATTCGCGGTCATCAAGAGTTCGTCTTTCGGATAATTCAATTACGACCGTATCATTGCCGGCTAGAACGGTGATGTTCTGTTTCTCAGCGCTGAAGTCAGACACAGCCCATCTTGATATATCCGCGAGTTGCGATAATGGCATCGGCCTTGGAAGCGAAATATAAAGTTTGCCATCATCGATTCCGAGACCGAGCTGCATCTCTGGCGCTTTATCCAATACTTCGAATTCGAATATTCGTGCGGCTTCCCCGATTGCTGATGCCGCAAGCAGGTGACTGTTGTGAATGCCAAATCCCAAGCCGCTTACAACGGTAGTGAATATGTTGCCCTGAAACTGGAACGGATATTGTTTACCATCGACTGAAAAATAGATGTTTCCCTTGAACTCATTGACTCTCGTGCCATAAAGTTCAGCTGAGAATGTTATAGATGTCGCGATTGTCGCTGGAGTATGTTCCCAGCCCTCATCGAGAAGTTCAACCGGTTCTGTGAATCGCCATGCGAGCGGTGGAGTGGCTTGTGTGGGTGGTCCTCCTTCATACTGAACTGGATGCTCCATATCTCCTGAGGGAACGATCGGCGTTATAGGATTCCCCCCCCCGCGAACATCCAAACATCGAATACGCTGCAAGCGTGATTAACACAAGAGCACGCGCGATATGAAAATATAACCTCATTTTTCCACCTCGTTGAGAGAACCAGAAATCAATTAATCAGTGTGGCATCGGAACTCGAAAGTTTAATATATATAATCCAACCTCATTTGATGCTACTTAAAGTTTACCAGTAATTGCCGGTTCTGTCAATTGTGACTTAAAAAGGTCTTTTAAAAACTCAGGAAAAGAGAGATTCCTCAGCAAAATTCAGGATTTGAAATTTAGTAATCCGGTGTTTATCAGGGAATATAAATGTCAAATCCTGAATTTTGCTTCGGAATGACATCGATATATTTATTTTTTAAAGGCTTTATAAAATAAAACCCGCCTTTTGGATGATGGCGGGTTTGGATTTCTATTTTTATGTTTCACACTTTATTACAGCTGGGGTTGGGTGTCGAATTCGATTAAATCGGCAAGGTCGGTGAGGAGCTGGAGAGATCCGACATTTAAATTCGGTTTTACAACAAGTTCTGTAATTTCATTTTGAGTAATGGTCTGACCAATCAGGTATCGGTTGTACAGGACGCAGGCTCGGAGATCATCGGCGTGGATAATATCATGGGAGCACTCATATTCGGGAGCGACAGCAAGAGCCTGATTGAGAATATCCAAAGCCTCATCCATGTAGGGATTTATATATCCATAGAAGAACATTTCGTTATCGTATTGATTCGGTTCGAGAAGTACACTCGTGCCAACGAGGGTCATGTAGCATCCGGCAAGACCGACCATAGCATCGGCATCGTTCGGATTCGCTTTTGAGGTATTGAACTGCGCGATTGCGTCATACCACTCATAGCCTCTGTTGTAAATCGGACCACCGGACATATCGCGTCCGCGTTTCGCATATACCCATCCGATACCGGTAAACGCGCTTGAACTCTGCGTGAGCCTGTCGGCATAGCGGGTATTCAAGGCACGCCTGAAGTGATACAGTGCAAGGTTGTATTGCTTGACACCATAGTTCGCCCATCCGAGTTCGAGTTGCTCGTTTGACATAACACAATCGCCGAGATCGACGTGCTCCGGGGAATTGAAGAAGAATATTCTATCGTAACCGATAAGTCGTCCGATTGTCGCATTAGAGGTTTCAATTTTGAGTATAATAGTCCTTCCGAGAGATAGATTGAGGAACTGAAACTCGCCCGTAAGCGGTCCGGTTTCGGGAGGATTGAAGACAGCTGATAGGGGATTCATTTGTTCATCAAACAGTTGAGCATCGACAAAAACACCTCCGCATGGAGTTCCTTCAAGGTCGACAACCCGTCCTGTTATGCTCGCGAGATTCGGATTCCCCTGCTGTCCATGGGGGTCTGATGGCTGCGGTTGAGTTGGATCTGTCTTTCCACCGCTGCATCCTGCTACCAGACCCATTATCAGGATTAGAATCAGAAGTGTATTATGTAAAGATTTTTTCATTATTTTGCTCCTTGGTTTTTCATTCATAAATTTAATCTCATTTTCAGCAATACCTTATGAGTGATGGAAACCTGTAACTTCGATTTTATCCTCACCGCTGACAGTACGCGGGATTGCATCCGAATCGCGCCAGTTCATCGGAACACCGGTGAACTGAAAAATCAACGTGCCTTCATCCGGAGGAGTATCCTGGTTGAAATGCAGTCTGCCTACGTAGAGGTCATCTGAGAATTGTCCAACCATAAGTTCGTTGGGGAAATAGGTCGGTTGGCCATTGAAAGTTTCAACTATCGGAACGGGTGTATCGATAACACCATCATCATCAGTGTCGTAGCCGATATTGTAACTGACCGCTTTACCGTCATTTATCAGTACGGGTAATCCGTCAGGATCAAGATACCATGGCGTTTCAATCGGGTCCATCAACGCGTAGCGGCTTCTTACCACGAAAATTATATCGCCGTGGAGAATCGGATTGGTAAAAGCTCTAACAATAATCGGATCGTTTATTGGAGTTGGATTGAAACTGCGAGTTAAAGCGGCAAGGCAGTCTATTAGTCCCCATCCGGTTGTATCGTCGATCCCAGCCGTTCCCACGATATCGCAATTGGACGAATCCTTGAGTATCTCAACAACCTCGACAGGTCTGAGGTATGGGAACTGCTCCCAGATTAGGGCGATTAGACCCGAGACCTGGGCGGCTGCGAACGATGTACCCATGCCAACCGCGTAGCCCTCGGAAAAGTCGGTCGGGAATGTCGAGAGGATATTATAACCGGGTGCCACGACAAATCGCTGTATCTCAAGCGATTGTCCGAGGCTTGGGGTATTTGATGTTGGGAGCAGGATATTGGAATAATCAACCGCTCCAACTTTGACACAATGTATGTTGTTTACAGGGTAAATTGACTCAACACCGTTATCAATTGGGGTTCCATCATCGCCCGCCGCAGCGACAAGCATAACATGCTGATTCTCATAGCATGCCTGGATGGCGCTCGCTTCGGTTTGTGATTCACCAATTGAATTGGATACACGATAACCGTAGCTCATGTTGATAACGAGCTGCGCATTGAAAGGTTCTGTGAAGATGGTTGTGGGAGGATATGAGCCCTGGTCTTTGTTGCGCAGGTCGTTGAACCGTCCAAGTGCGAACATAATGCCCTGAGCGCTTCGGAAGCTGTCGCCGCGGCCATCGTTATCGAGTACTTTCACCGGAAGGATTCGGGGATTCCATGCGATTCCAGCGATACCGATTGTGTTGGATGTCAGCGCGCCGATTATGCCTGTTACTAAGGTGCCATGACCATGCTCATCATCCACATTCATATTGCCATCCACGTAGTTCCATCCATCAAGGATTTTCATGCCATCAGCTTGTCCTACGGCAATCATGATATCCGGATGTTGGATGTCGAGGCCGGTATCGAGTATGGCTACAACAACATCGCTTTCCTCAGGTATCGCTCCAAGGTCGCTTCCCGGCTCAACAAACCATGCTTCCGGTGCGTTTATCTGTTCGAGATATGACTGATCCTGGAACATTGGATCGTTTGGCATAACTCGAACCTGCTTAGCGTAATTTCGGAATATCGGCTCAGCAACCTTGATTTCTTTTTTCTGCCATAAAGCTTTCAGAGTAGTGTTTAATGATAAACCGCTTTTCAAACTGACACGGTGATAGCCGAGTAACTGTATCTCATCTATCACAGTCAAACCGAAATTTTTCAGGATGGAGTTCTTGTCATTCTCTGATACGCCATCCGCAAATTTAATCGAAAGTTCAGTTGATATGACTCGGTCTTTGAGTCGAAGATTTTCGATTTCGGCTAATTTCACGTCTTCGGTTGCGATAACTCCCCTGTCGCCGGTAACCGCTGCTCCCTCTCGGTCATCGCCTGTAAAAACATTCCCGTTCGGCGAAGAGCATGAGATTGCCATTACCGCTGTCAATCCGAAGACTAACATGATAATAATGAGTTTCGTTTTGGAGTACAATTGTAATTCCTCCGGACGATGTAGTTTAGTTCCACCTTGCGGTGGAGTATAAATTTATAAAAACCTTATAATCACGCAAATTTATCACGCCCCCAATGGAATGGTTAATCGATTTTGAGACACCCTTTAAAAAAGACACATTATATATAAAAATAATCCACGTTCAAGGTCGGGAACCATTCATTTCAGAAATATTATTCCCGGGAACCTTAACCGTGGTTTCTTTCGATTGGAACCATCCAAATCGATAAACTAAGAATGAGTATAATTCAAAAGCATTAATATGTCAACAGGATTTTCGTAATTTTTTGTAATTTTATGAAAGTTCCTGCAAATTCTGTTTCCTGTTGAAATTCACTCTCAAATGACTATTTTACATTTACTGGAGCGGTTTCGAGGTGTTTTTCCGATATCGGTGAACCGGCTGGAATCGCGCACTTTGAATATTTGCCAATCACATCAAATACACGCGATGCTGGAAGTTCTCCTTCCGGTCGATTGAATTTCAAGTGATACATATCGATTTTTACACCTTTGGGAATATCAACCATGGCATAAATTCCTTTACGCCCCTGGTTCCTGATTTCAGTCTCTTTCATGCTCGGTCTTTTTTCGCCATCACCCAGCATTCTTTCAAGAGCTCTTGTCAGCCCGATTATTGTGCGAAGCTCACCTTCATCTGATGATAATCGTTGGTCGGGTCCGGGAAGGTTTTTATCTGTCGTGAAATGCTTTTCGATAAATACTGCCCCCAGAGAGACAGCTCCAAGTATCGCCAGGGCCCCGACATAGTGATCCGAATAACCAACTGGTCTTATTAACGTTCTTGTCATTGTGGAAATAGTTTTTAAATTAATCTCGATATCATCCGGAGGATAGCTCGATACACAATGAAGCGGCAGTATTTCACTCGCTCCTGATGTCTCAAGGATTTTTATCGCGCTCAGAACCTCATCCATGTAACCCATGCCTGTCGAAATGATTATGGGTTTTCCACATGATGCAACCTTTTTAAGCAACGGTATGTTTGTCAAATCGCCTGATGCTATCTTAAACGCGGGGACATCGCATTCCATGAGGAGTTCCACGCTTGCTTCATCGAATGGTGTTGAAATGAAATACATATCAAGCTCATCGCATATTTCTTTCAAGTGCATGTGCTCGTCTTTTCCGAGTTCGCTTCGTTTGAAGATTTGAAAGAGTTCGGGCTTTTTTGACGGGTCTGCGAGTGTCTCTGCCTGATAGGTTTGAAATTTCACGCCTTCGGCGCCGGTTCTGGATGCGGCTCTAATCATCGATTCAGCGAGCTTCATATCGCCGTTGTGATTCAATCCGATTTCAGCGAGAAAGAAAACAGGTTTTCCATTTCCAATGTGACGGGAGCCGATTTTGAATTTTTTCATTGATTCTCCCGATTAAAAATCGGTATTAATGAGTTTTAATAAAACAAAAAAAACCGCCAGTAGAAAATATCGACAGGTCAGGCATGATTGCTTAGGTTCTTGTCTAATGTGTGAACTAATTCCGTTCAAAAAAAAGTAGTTGTTAAATATGCAAAATCCGAAAGTACGGGCGGGTTTACGGTTCGTGCGTGTGATCATAAACGTTTAACAAGAGATTTCGTGCGGGTGATTGTCTTAGTTCACGTAGAAACCCGCCCTTACACCACCTATCAAGTTTAAAAGTAGGGGCGGGTTTACGGTTCGTGCGTGCGATCATAAACGTTTAACAAGAGATTTCGAGCGGGTGATTGCCTTAGTTCACGTAGAAACCCGCCCTTACACCATATTATTTTTGTTCATCCTGCAGTTTTGATGGGTCTATCGCAATCTCTTTTTCAACGTCGAAAATCGGATATTTAAAATCGATCTTCACATCTTTGCGGATTTCATCGAGCCACTGATCGAGAAGTGGTGAGACTTGCGTATAGATGATACTGTTAATGATAGTTTCTTTTACCTCATCGAATTGCTTTTCCTCACGCGGTTTTTTTTCTGTCACTTTCACAATATAGAAACGATCCTCGATGAATATAGGATCGCACATTTCACTTACATTCATTTCGAATATTTTATCCTCAAGGGGTACAAAGGGTCCCACGAATAATCCTCTTGGCCACAATGTGCCGATATCGCCTCCGCTGTCTACCGTCGCTTTGTCGATTGAATATTTCTTCGCAATTTCTTCGAAAGTCTTTCCGTTTTTTATTTGCTGCGCTGCTTCTTTTGCATCGTCTTCGCGTTCTGTGACAATGATTGAGAATCGTGCTCTTTCCGGTATCACCCATTTATCCTTGTTGGCGTCGAAATATTTCTTCGCATTCGATTCGGATACACTAATGCCAGATTCTTTAACGAGCATGTTTTTCTTCTCAACGAATCCCTTTCGCGCCATGAGCTCGCGATGAATCGCGTTGCGGACAACATTCATGTCAAAAGCTTTTTCAAGTGCAGCGAGTTTTTCAGGAGTATATGTATCCTCAAGAATTTTCTTTGGTTCGTTTTTGTCGACCTCAACACCAAGCTGTTTAGCCTGCTGGTAAAGCACCATATTCTCGATTAGTTCCTGCAACAGTTCCTGGCCATAGCGACCCATCAGGAAAAAAATCATCTCATCCTCGCTGATAGTTTCATTATTGACCTTGACAACAATCGGATAAATCAAGCATTGGGTTGTCGATGCGGGAGGATTCAGGACTTTCGTGAATCCCGTTTCTTTCTCATTTGATGTATCGAAGATAGGGTAATACACTTCGATTTTGGATTTGTCTCTCAAGGAGTCGAGTTGTTTTTGGAGGATGGGTTCGACTTTTTTTATGGTTAATTCATCAACTATGTAGGATTTAACCTCGTTAAATTTTTTCTCCTCAGCTGGAAATCTTTGTGTGGGCATAACAATGAAAAAATTACTCTCGATAGCTATGACCTGGCTCCATTTGTTCAGCGGCAGAGTGAAAAGAAAGTTTTCAACTTCTTTTAAAGGACCCCTGAAATAACCCTGCGGTAAAGGTTCTCCAAGATCGCCACCTGCGTCCTTTGTTGCTTTGTCAATTGATAATTCCTTAGCGACATCAGCGAACGGCACGCCTTCATTCAACTTCCCAAGAGCTTTATCCGCATCTTCTTTTGTCTTGGTTACGATAATGCTGAATCGAACCATCGCTGGACGAGACCAATCCTCAACATTTTTCAGGTAATAATCCAGGGCTTCATTCTCGCTGATTTCAATTTTGCTGTCTTTTGTTATTTTTTCGATCATCGCGTCATAGACTTTTCTCGCGAGGTAATCTCTTTTCACGGCGAGAAGAATTTTTTCTATATCGAATGCCTCGGAAAGTACTTTGAATTTTTCTTCGCCGTATGCACGAATCATTTCCTGCCTTGGTTCATCTTTACCAACGTTTATGTGGAATTCATCCGCTTTTGATGCGAGGATTGCGTTTTCGATAAGTTCGGAAAGCACCTCCTGTCCATGTCGTCCTATCAGGAAATAGAGGAGCTCGGTTTCGTAAATTGGCTCGTTGTTTATTTCAACCACCACGGGTGCGATGAGCGATTTTCCTGCTTTCGCCTCGATACTCGCAGGCGCTGAAAATATCATTAAAGCCGCTATCACAGCGGCGAGTAAAAGGGAATATCCATGATGCATGCGAATCTCCAAATCCTATCTTGTTTTTTCTTTGATAATCTCAGCTATTGAATCCACAATCTTTCGGGCAACGATAGTCTTGTGAGCCTTTTCAACAACGGTTTGAATATCGTTCCATATGATGACCACTTCATTGTAATCCGATGCGAATCCCGTGTCGGTGCGGGAGATATCATTTGCGACAATCATGTCGAGATTCTTGGAATGCAATTTCATTCGTGCGTTTGGAACCGGATTTCCATCCTCCGCTGCGAATCCGATAACAATCCTATTACCTTTTATAGCAGTGAGTTTTGTGATGATATCATCCGTCGGAACTAACTCAACAGTCAGGTTCGATCCGCTTCGTTTTATTTTCTCATGGGATGGCGATTTCATTGTAAAGTCGGAGACAGCGGCGGCCATTACTAATATGTCGCACCATTGGAAAATACCCTCAAGGGTGTTTTGCATGTCTTTTGCTGATGTGACCTCGATAAACCTGTCCACTCCGGGATTTGGGAGATTTGCTGATGACACAAGCGTTACATCCGCACCTCGTCGCTTGAATTCAACCGCGAGCGCGTAACCCATTTTCCCGCTGGAACGGTTACAGATGAATCTCACGGGATCAATCTGTTCACGCGTACCGCCGGCTGTCACAATAACTTTTTTGTCTTTGAAATCATGCTTTATTCCAAGAGATTCTATGACTGTGTTGAAAATTGTTTCTACAGCAGCGAGTTTGCCTTCACCAATTTCACCGCAAGCGAGCTCGCCTTTTTCCGGTTCAATAATTATTACCCCTCGATTTTTCAGGATTTCCATATTTTTAACGGTTGCAGGATGGTGATACATCCGGTAGTTCATAGCGGGTGCGATAAGCATTGGTTTCTGGTTATCGCCTGCAAATGTTAAAGCGGTCAGCGAAACGAAATCATCAGCGAGTCCGCACGCGATTTTCGCGATTATATTTGCTGTGGCAGGAGCTATGAGCATGACATCGGCATGTTTCGCAAGCTCGATATGTTCGATGTCCCAATCTATATTCTCCGCGAAGGGGTCTACATAAACCTTGTTTGATGCGAGATACGAAATTGAAAGCGGCGTGATAAATCTCGCCGCTGATGGTGTCATAACGGGGAATACTTTAAAACCATCTTTCACGAAAAGGCGGATTAAATCGCAAGCTTTATAAGCCGCGATACCACCGCTGATTCCTAATATTATGCTTTTTTCAGGATTCAATATCGAATTCTCAAATTGTCCAATTATGCATCCTCATCCTTTTCTTCCGTAAAGTCCTTATCCTTGTAGATATCCTCATCCCCTTCGCGGTATTCCTCTTCCTCTTCTACAACTTCCGCTTCTACAACTTCCGTTTCTTCTTCAGCTTCTGTCTCTTCTTCCTCTTCCGACTCCTCCAGTGCTGACTCATCCTCAACCTCAGTCTCTTCTCCAACAAGAGGCTCGGCATCGACAACCGGTACTATACTGACTTCGAGTGGAAGTTCAAACTGTTCGCCGCTTTCAGGACGATTTTTCCAGAAAATGTTAACCTCCCCGCGGCTTATTTCCTCAAGCGCTTTTTGAAGCGGCTGTGTGGCGCCTTTCTCTTTTTTCTTGATTTCAATAGCCCTTTTAGTAGCTATGGTAGCTAAATCATATATTCCGCCGGCATGCTTTAAAAGGTCATCTATGCTCGGTCTATCCATGTGAATTATTCACCTCAGTTGATTAAATATATTAACAACTTATGTATAAAATGGGGACAGGTACTATTTTTCAGATTGCAAAAATAGTACTTGTCCCCTTGTTCTTATGAATTCTCTCACTTAGTAATATCATCATCAATGCATTTATACATGGATTATTTTACAACTTAATTATCCAAAAGAATCGAAAATTCTAAAAAACTTTGGCTTTCTTAACCCGACATATTTGACAACATGACCGTATAAAAGGTTTAAGCCTGGTATTTTTCAAATACAATATCCCTCCAATAATTTGTTGTAAACCCATCTTGATTTATGAAATTCGCCCCGGATTGCATCCTGAGCATCTTTAATAGCGACCTCAAGATTATCGTTGATTATGATGTAATCGAAATATTTCGCTTCTTGGATTTCGCGTGATGCTTCATGCAGTCTGATTTCAAGGCTTTTCTCATCCTCCGTGCCTCTTTTTCGTAATCTTTGCGCGAGAGTCTCCCTGTTTTGTGGTACGATAAAAACAGAAACTTCATCAACCATTGGATTCGACCTGACACTTCGCGCTCCTTGCACATCGATCTCCAGAACCGCGATTTTTCCTCTGTTAATAAGCGCGTTGACTTCCTCTATCGGTGTCCCATAACAATTGTCATACACAATCGCCCATTCGAGAAAACCTTTGGCTTGAACTTTCTCCTGGAACTGCTCCTTGTTCACAAATGTGTAATGCACGCCATTTTTTTCATCCTGGCGTGGTTCCCTTGTTGTCCACGATGTCACGAGCGACATTTCAGCAAATCTTTCAAGAAGACCGGAAATTATTGTTCCCTTTCCAGCTCCGGAGGGACCTGAGACAACCAGGAGAAAACCTGTGGAGTCAATAGCCATGCTTATTTCTTCCTTTCAAGGAGAAATTCGACCAACGTTTTCAGGAAATCGGTATTGGGAAGACTTTGGAGCGCTTGTTTGGCTCTATCGGATGCTTTTTCAGCTTCTTTCCTTGCTCCATCAAGTCCGTAAGCGAGTACATAATTCATACGGTCGAGATTAGCGTCACGCTCAACATCCTTGCCGACCTCCTCAATTGTGCCTGTCGCATCGAGGATATCATCGGTTATCTGGAATACAAGTCCGAATTCCATGCTGTATGATGTCAGTTTCTCAAGGTCTTTTTCCGGAGCTTTAGCGAGGATAGCACCCATCCTGAGAGAAGCCTTGAAGAATTTTGCGGTCTTCATCTGATGCATCCTGAACAATCCTTTAAGGTCATCCTTAAAAGCTGATGGATTAAGATCGAGAACCTGCCCACCCATGACACCATCGACACCGAGAGCTTCACTTAATTCGATAATTACTTTTAGAATCGATTCATTGGCAAAACGTTTATTTCCCTCGCGAGCAATGGCGCCAAAAGCAAGATTCAGAAGCGCATCGCCGGTTAAAACCGCCAATGCTTCGCCATAAGCGATATGAACCGATGGTTTCCCCCTTCGAAACGCAGCATCATCCATGCATGGTAAATCGTCGTGGATTAGAGTGAACGATTGAATGAACTCCAGAGGAGCGCAAACCGGTAGGAGATTTTCCAGTTTTTCACCATACATTTCACCGGTCACGATGGCAAGAATGGGACGTAATCTTTTTCCACCGTTCAGGACAGAATAAATCATCGCCTCGCCGATTTGCGGCGGCCAATTGCTTTCAAGGGTCAATTGACGCTCTAACTCCGAGTCTATCTTGCTCTTATATGAAGATAATCTATCGTTTAGATTCATTATTTTATAATTCAAAAAGCCCGTGTTTTATTATTTCACGAGATATCACCAGACGCTGTATCTCGTTTGTGCCCTCGTAAATCTGTTTGATTTTGATATCCCGAAGGTGTCGTTCCACAGGATACTCCTTTGAGTAACCGTATCCGCCAAGAATCTGAATCGCATCGATACAGACCTGTATGCCGATATCGCTCGCATACATTTTCGCCTGGGCTGCTTCGCGACTATGCTTCATCCCGTTGTCTTTAAGCCATGCCGCATGCATTACAAGCCATCTCGCCGCCTGAATCTGTGTGGCATAGTCTGCCAATTTCCATTGAGTTGCCTGGAATTCGACAAGGGCTTTACCAAACTGTTTGCGCTGCTTGGCATATTCAAGAGCTTCATGCAGAGCCTGATGCGCGATTCCGACCGCTGCAGCTCCCATCCCGATTCGTCCGCCATCCAGGGTGTTCATCGCTATCATAAAACCTTTCCCCAAATTTCTCTCTCCACCAAGGACATTTTCAATCGGGACCTTGACATTATCGAAGAACAGCTCGGTTTGATGCGACCCTCTGATTCCCATAGTGTCCTCGATATGCCCTGTTGTGAAACCCTCCGTACCTTTTTCTATCAATATTGGAGTAATTCCCATAAGTCCCTTCGATGGATCAATAGTCGCAAACAGGATACAGACATGCGCCATGTCGCCGTTTGTAATCCACTGTTTGTGACCGTTGATTGTTAAATAGCTTCTGTCACTTGAAAGTTGGGCTATTGTCCTGATATTGGATGCATCGCTACCCGCTTCCGGCTCGGTTAAAGCGAAACATCCAAGCCATTCTCCTGTTGCCTCTTTTGGAAGAAATTTTTCCTTCTGTTGCTGAGTTCCAAAAGTGGCAATAGGATAACATCCAAGGGAGCTATGAGCGCCCATTATTGTAGCGGTGCCGGCTTCAGCGCGAGCAAGCTCTTCGCCTATGATTGCTGTTTGAATATATGAAAGTCCCGCGCCTCCATATTCCTGCGGTATGGTCGGCGCTAAAAAACCAAGCTCACCGAGCTCTTTTATAAGATCAGCTGGAAATTCACGTGACTCGTCAATTTTCTTCGCACGGGGAAGAGCTTTTTCCTGAGCCCATTTGTGTATGGTCTCTTTAATCATACGGGTTTCTTCTGAAAGGGCAAAATCCATCTCTACCTCCGGAGCTAAAGTGAATTCTAAATGCTATTCGGATTCTTGATAACAAGAACCGCATTTTGACCGCCGAATCCGAACGAGTTTTTCATCATGTATTTTATTTTTACTTCCCGGGCTGAACCCGCCACATAATCGAGGTCGCATTCAGGGTCCGGGATTTCATAATTAGCAGTTGGATGAACCAAACCATGTTGTATGCCCATAAGGCTCGCGGCGAGCTCCATGGCTCCACTTGCACCGAGAAGATGTCCAATCATCGATTTGGTAGAGCTTATGGGGATTTTATAAGCTCGATCGCCGAAGACAATTTTTATCGCCTCAGTTTCGGTTTTATCATTGTATGGCGTTGATGTGCCATGGGCGTTGATGTAATCTATCTCATCCGGACTTATTTTCGCATCCTTAATAGCCATCCTCATGCATCGCACAGCGCCTTCTCCACCCGGTGGTGGAGCTGTGATGTGATGCGCATCCGCATTAAGTCCGTATCCCATAACCTCGCCATAAATTTTCGCGTTTCGTTTTTTCGCGTGTTCGAAATTTTCGAATAGGTATATCGCGCCGCCTTCGCCCATTACGAAACCATCTCGCTCTTTATCGAAAGGACGGCTTGCATGTTCCGGATCGTTTCTCTTGCTTAACGCGCCCATGTTTGAGAATCCGGCAAGACCTGTCGGAACAATAGCAGCCTCCGAACCGCCCGTAATGACAGCATCGGCAATTCCTCTTCTAATATAATTAAATGCTTCACCCATTGCATGAGTGGAAGCAGCGCAAGCGGTGACGGTTACATAGTTAGGACCCTTCAGTCCAAAAATAATGGCGACCATACCGGCTGACATATTTGAGATTGAAGCGGGGATATAGAACGGTGAAACTTTTCTTGGACCTTCGTTTACAAGCCTTACAGCATCTCGGCTTAATGTAGCCAATCCGCCTATCCCTGTCCCGAGAATTACGCCGATGTTGTTTGTGTTGCATTTATTTAAATCGATGCCGGAGTCATCAATACATATTTTTGTAGCTGCGAGAGCGAAATGAGTAAATCGGTCGTGACGTTTAACCTCTTTTGGATCGATGTATTTCTCCGGATTGAAATCGATACATTCGCCACCGATTTTAACGTTGAACTTTTCCGTGTCGAAAGATTGGATAAATCTTATGCCGGATTTACCATCGCGAACATTCTCCCAGAGTATATCTTTGCCTTCACCGTATGTGGAAATCGTACCGATTCCGGTTATTACAACTCTGTGTTCCACTAGAATCCTCCCGTCAAAAAACTGTTTTGAGACACATTTATTTGATAAAAACAAATCATTACCAGACAGAACCTCCTCCTGTAACAAATAATTCCGCGCCGCTGATATATCCAGCTTCTTCTGAAACAAGAAATCTCACAGCGTGAGCAATTTCCTCGGGTTCCCCGAATCGTCCGACCGGGATTCGGCTGAGGAACTCGTTGCGACGCTCCTCCGTGAGCGTGTCAATCATCTTCGTATTGATTATTCCCGGAAGGACAACATTCGATGTGATATTGCGAGAACCCAATTCCTGGGCAAGAGATTTCGAAAGAGCGTGGATCGCAGCTTTGCTTGCTGAGTAGAGACTTTGAGCCGGACTTCCAGCTATCGCGGCAGGTGATGAGATATGAATTATGCGTCCCCATCGATTTCTCATCATGTGCTTGACGCATAATCGTGTTATGTTGATTAATCCTATAAGATTGACACCAAAGACGATGTTTATATCTTCATCTTTCAAGCGGATAAACAGAGTTTCCCTGTTCACAGCGGCATTGTTTATGAGGATATCGATTCGGTCATGTTTTTCAACGATTTCATTGACCATCCTGTCGAGAGCGTCAGGATCGGTGATATCCGCGCCTATCGATTCAGCTTTACCGTCAGACGCGCGGATTTCCTCGACTATCTGCAATGCGCGTTTGTCATTTATGTTGTAGTGCACGTAAACAAAAGCGCCGGCACGAGCAAGCTCAAGGCAAATGGCACGCCCGATACCTCCGGATCCACCGGTTACAATTGCTACTTTATTTTCAATAGTGTAAGTCATAAATCTGTGTTATATATCTTTAACCTCCACAGAGCAATCCTTTAACCATCTCAATGTGGTTCTGAGTTGCTCCGGTGTGTTAATCGCGAAAGCATCGAATTTCGCCTTGTCGGCATAACCGCGTTTTAGCATCGGTGTCAGGATAGTCGGACCGAACTCAATGAAAAGGTTGACACCTTCACCAAGCATAAACTGAACCGATTGATCCCATAAAACAGCGTTTGCGATTTGTTCGGAAAGGATATTGGAAATCTGGGTGTGGTCTATGTTTGGAACACCGAAGGTATTTGTAACAACCGGATATTTCATGGAATTGAATGATGTAATAGCGAGTTCTTTCATGAATTTCTCGCGTGCGGGATCCATCATACGGCAGTGAAACGGGGCTGATACATTTAGAGGGATAGCCCTTTTAATGCCGTATTCCGACGCTTTCTCCATAGCCAGTTTTACGAGCGACATCTCACCTGATATAACAATCTGGTCCGGGCTGTTGAAATTGGCGATTTCAAGGCATCCATCAAGACCAAGGTCAGTTATAAGTTTTCCGATTTGCATCAGGTCAGCGCCGAGAAGAGCTGCCATGCCACCGTCGCCAAGGGGAACGGCTTCCTGAATGAATCTTCCTCTTTTATTTACCAGCCTTACAGCGTCTTTCAACTTCAAAGCGCCTGACACTACAAGCGCTGAAAATTCACCGAGTGAATGCCCGGCGAGATATGATGGTTCAAGGTTGCATCTTTTCTTAAACGCTGCGAAAACCGCAATGCTGACCACAAGGATTGATGGTTGAGCGAATTCGGTTTTCACCAGTTCCTCAGTGGGACCGTTAAAAATCATGTTAATTAGATCAACATCGATCGCCGTGTTGGCTTCTTCAAACACCTGACGGCTTTCAGGGAATTCGTCATAGAATTCCTTCCCCATTCCGACTTTCTGTGATCCCTGCCCGGGGAAAATAAATGCTGCTTTCATTCTACATCCATATGCCCGTTCGTATTCGACCGGGCTTAAAGCTAAAATGTTTTGTTAAAGAGTCATGCATCCGCTTGTATTTCATCAAGTCTTTTTTCTTTAGCAGGCAAGACAAGTCCTTTCTCTATTGTGGTAGTCTCTCGTTTAACCGCTCCCGCGAAATCGTGTTCAGACAGCTCAATGCCCCATTCGAGGAGAGCCGCAGCGTATGTCAATCCCGCTCCGAGACTTAGAAGGAGAACTCTGTTGCCGCGTTTCAAACGTCCCTCAAACAAAGCGTCGTGAAGACAGAGAGGAATACTTGCTGCTGTCGTGTTGCCGTACTTATCTATGTTGTTATAGCTTTTAGTATCTGGATCGAGTCCGAGGTTATTCATGACAGCATTGACAATTCGAAGATTCGCCTGGTGTATACAGATTAAATCGACATCATTAAAGCTCAAACCATTTCGTTCGAGGATTGTGCGAGCCAGGTTTGACATATGCCTGACCGCCAGTTTGAAAACCTCTCGACCCTCCATATGAACATAATGCATCTTTTTATCGACTGTTTCATGAGTTGGAGGATTCGCGCTTCCGCCGCCGGGCATATAAAGAATTTTGGATTGAGTTCCATCGGCTTTTAATATGTAATCGATAAGTCTTCCTCGTCCCAGGGGAGTTTCCTCAACAACAACCGCACCTGCGCCATCACCGAACAGAACGCAGACTGCACGGTCTGTATAATCGAGAATGGAGCTCATCACCTCGCTGCCTACCAATAGAACTTTTTTGACATGCCCCAGGGCGATTTGTCCATGCGCTATAGAGAGACCGTATATAAAGCTCGAGCATGCCGCGAGGATATCATGCGCTCCGGCATTCATCGCTCCGAGTTTAGCCTGGAGGAAACACGCCGTTGATGGGAAAAGCATGTCCGGTGTAACCGTGCAAACAATAATCAGGTCTATCTCCTCCGGTTTTGTTCCGCTCATCTCAAGGGCTTTAATTGAAGCCCTGTAGGCGAGTTCACTATTCGGCGTTCCTTTCTCAGCGATATGGCGAACCTTGACGCCTGTCCGTTGCTGAATCCATTCGTCCGATGTATCGAGATAGGATTCGAAATACGCGTTATCGTAAATCTTTTCAGGGACATAAATCCCTATGCCCGTTATACCGATATTGATATCTCTTGGCATGTTTTTTTTCAGCTCCCACCGCTGTTGTTGTTATTGGAGCCCATCGTCGGTGTGCTCCGCATCATAGAGTTTCGAATCTCCTCCGAGATAATCCCGGCAAGGTCTGCTGTCGCGACGCGCGTGGCGAAAGCAATCGCGTTGGCGATTGATGAGGCGGTCGATTTCCCATGCGTTATTATCACATTACCCTCGACACCCATGATTACCGCGCCACCGTACTCCATCCAGTCCATCTGTTTCTTTATTGATCTGAAAATTTTTCTGAGCAGCATGGATCCGAGGCGCTCAACAAAGCCGCCCTGTTCGACACTATCTTTTATTGTGTTTAACATTTTCCTTGCCGTTCCCTCCGCCACCTTTAAGACAATATTCCCGACAAAACCGTCGCAAATGATTACATCCACCTTACCACTGAACAACTCATCCCCCTCGATATTTCCAGTGAAATTCAGTTCGCTTGATGACAAGAACTCATATGCCTTCTGGACTTCGAGATTTCCTTTGGATTTCTCGCCGCCAATATTAAGAAGAGCGATACGCGGTTTATCGATTTTCAGTATCCGTCGTGCGTAGTGATGCCCCATAACCGCGAACTGGAAAAGATTTTCCGGTGAACAATCGGTTGAGCTGCCGCCATCGAGCATGACACCTTCGCCCTTTGGAGTAGGGATCGGTACAGCGATTGCCGGTCTGAAAATTCCTGGGATATCGCCAAGTGTCCACTTGCTTGCCACCATCAAGGCACCGGAATTACCGGCGCTTATGAAGACATGAGCTTTTTTATCTCTTGTGAGTTCGAGAGCGCTTGTTATTGAGTTTTGCGGTTTTTCCTTGAGTGCTCGAACCGGGGAGTCATCCATTTTGATAATTTGCGGGGCATGATGGATTCTAAGACGTTCTCCAAATGATTCACCGAGCTCTTTCCGAATAGATGGTTCATCGCCGACGAGAATAACATTATTACCTTTCGCGGCACCGAGCACAGCTCCCTTGACGATCTCGGATGGCGCGAAATCGCCTCCCATCGCATCAAGGGCTACCCATACTTCTTTACTGTTAGAGCTCAACATAGTAAAAAGGCAAACATAAACCATCCCCATGAAAGGACGTTCCCATCACCTTCATGAGAGCGATAATTAGAGACAAAAGATTAATTATAATTCAAAAGCCTGAGTTTTGCAAAAGATGCGATACGGATTGTAAAAACAAAAAAGCCGACTCCTTGGTCGGCCTTTTTCAAATCTCTATTCTATTGCTACCGATATATTGGCGAACTATTAATATTAGATGCGCTTTTTTCCGATTTAATACGGTTTCGAAAGAAATTCTGAAAGTTTTTAGCAGGCGCCTTTTTTTAAAAGGCATATATACATTGTGATTGCGATTATCCTTACATCAAGCCATAGCGAGCGTCGCTTGATATAAAGCAGGTCGTACCGCAGTTTGTCTTTCGGTTCGGTATGGTAATCTCCCCTGATTTGCGCAAGTCCGGAAATGCCCGGTTTCACTTCGAGACGTTTGAAGAACTCCGGCATTTCAGTAATTATGGAGTCGTAGATTTCGGGACGTTCGGGTCTTGGTCCCACGAGTGCCATCTGACCCATAAGCACATTCCACATCTGGGGGATTTCATCGATTCGCAGATGCCTCAGGATTCGCCCCGCGTATGTCACCCTCTCATCGCCAACACGAGCAAGCACGGGACCTGTTTCGCGTTCAGCATCATAAATCATGGTTCGGAACTTGACTATTTTGAAAATTCGTCCACCGAGACCCATCCTTTCCTGTCTGAAAAAAATTGGTCCCGGACTGTCGAACATTATCCACAATGAAACGAGGAATAGAATCGGTGATGAAGCAAGCAAAAAAAGGAGCGCCATTGTCCGTTGGACAAGGTCGCATGAAATTTCGCAAACAAGTTCGTATAAAGATTTCCTGCGCCGCCTTCGGACCTCAAGGGACTCGATCATCCTGTCGCGTTCGAATCTCAGGTCTATCGGCCGCGTTATGCTGTTTCTCAGTATCCCCATGATCCCCGGATACCCCGCTCGAATCTCTCCGTATAATGGATTAATCAATATACCTACCCCCATTACTCCGTTTTATGGATTCTCCCCTAATACCTTAGATGCGATGTAGTCGCAATTCTTCAGCGTCAGGGGTTAAATCTTACGCCCTTAAAATATAGATATTACTATTATACATCGCCGCAACCGGTATTGAAATACCAATTACCGTTTTTGTGGTTTTTTCTGAAATCCAAAAAATGAATTCGTGTTAGAATATCAGCCGGGGATGACTTCATAATTAAAAAAGACAGAGATATGAACATCAAGGAAAAACCTCCGATAATCAGAATTACTCTCTCAGCGCTTTTCGGTATAATTCCCGGCGTTGCTTTCATGTTGAGCATCTGGATTTCACTCGCTCTTGTCACATTAATTCTTAGAGCCCTTCACATATTCTATTGATAATAGAAAGGCGACCCTCGTCGACTGAATCGATGCAACATCGATTGATACTTTTCGATAACGATGGAACGTTAAACACTCAATTCAGCTGCTGGAGATATATCCAGCAACCTCTTGGGATATTCGAACCAAAAGGGCGAAAACTCCTTGAAAATCATCTGGAAGGTAAAATGGATTACGAGGAGTTCTCCAAAAGAGCTGTGGCATTATGGCAGGGGCTAAAAATCAGAGATTTGGAGGAAATAGTAAACCGGATACCGTTGAGGAAAGGTGCGCGGGAAACTTTAGTGTATTTTCGCGAGAATAGCTATAAAGTCTGCGCTGTCTCAAGCGGATTCGATATATGGAAATCGGTGTTCGCAAATAAATATGGATTCATTTTTGATGATTTCCTCGCCAATCACCTTGTAATAAACAGCAATGGATTATTAACCGGGGAGATTGAAATGCGAGTTACGGATGATACAGCGGGGAAGAATAAAGGAGATCAACTAGGCAATCTTGCAAAGAAGTACGGTTTCGATGTTTGTGAGACGATAATGGTGGGTGATGGGCTTGGCGATATCAACGCTTTCAAGGTGGCAGGTCTTGCATTTGCCGCATGGCCCGCTAATGAAAAAGTAGCGGAAGCAGCTGACCATGTGCTTGATGGCGAATCTCTTGAATGCCTGTTGAAATTTTTCGATTACGGGAAATATATAGGTACAGGTCGGGATTGATATGACTATCAGGTCATAGAGGGTGTAAAATTACAGGAACGATATCGGAAGGAACGAGTAAAGTGAAGATATTCTTTATAGGCGATATAGTCGGACGTCCCGGACGAAACATAATAATCGAAAACCTGTCTACGATTCGTAAAGAGTATGGTATCGATGTTGTCATAGCTAATGGTGAGAACGCATCAGGAGGAGTTGGACTTGTCATTCATAACGCGAAAGCTCTTTTCGAAGCGGGCATCGATGTAATAACATCGGGAAACCACATTTTTCAACATAAGGATTACGAGGAGCTGTTTGATGAATTCGATATGATAATCCGTCCCGCGAATTATCCCCCCGGTGTTCCCGGAAAAGGCGTTTATGTCTTGCGAAAAGAAGGATGTCCGCCAATTGCCGTAATAAACCTGATGGGACGCACTTTCATGGATCCGGTTGATTGTCCTTTCCGGGCTGCTGAAAGAATCCTTGAGGAACTTCCAAAAGATATAAAAATCACGATAATTGATATCCACGCCGAGGCAACAAGTGAAAAAATCGCCATGGGATGGTTTCTTGATGGAAGGGTATCGGCTGTAATCGGTACTCATACTCATGTGCAGACATCGGATGAGAGGATCTTTCCAAAGGGTACCGCATACATAACCGATGTCGGTATGACAGGACCGACAAATTCCATTATCGGCGTTGAGGTGGACCTGATAATAAAAAGATACCTCACAAAACTCCCGGTTAAATTCAGTGTGACAAGAGGACCATCGCAAATCGATGCCGTGTCAATCGACATCGACAAGGAGACTGGAGAAAGCAACGATATCACAAGAATGCGTTTCAAACGGGATGTTATGTACATCGATGATCGGAAGGAAGAAAATCATTTCTGATATAGTCTATAATTAAAATCGAATTTTCAATTTATCAAGACGTAGGGGCGGGTTTACGGTTCGGGCGTATGATTATAAGCGTTTTACAGGAGATTTCGAGCGTGTGATTGCCTGAGTCTACGTAGAAACCCGCCCATACAATGGCTTATTCCAAGGTGGATTTGCGAAATGATGAGAATCATAATAAGCGTAATTACGCTTTTATTATCATGCTGGTTTTGTTTGGGAGGATGCGCATCGGAACCGAATTTCCCGCCGGGACTACCGCATGGCGAAGTAAGGATAACCATTTTCAGCGAACAATCCAAACCGGGAGCAAGGTTTGATTTCGAGAGCGGTCAGGTCGTGTATGAACCGAACGCGCCATCAGTGGGGGACATATTTTTTGACAGGAAATTTCTTTGCGGCAGTGGAGCACCTTTGAATGTATGTGTCCAGGATACGCAACCTCAAAGCATAGGAGCTGATCCGTCAGCGCCATCAATCGGTTACACCTGTCCTCCGGATACAACCGGGAATCCATCAAGGGCCGGTATCTATCAAAGCCATGTGCTCTGGATAAAACTGACCGATGGCAAATACGCGAAAATCAAAATCAAAGAATGTCCGTTGAAATCGGATGCGTCGGATTTTGACTACATCATTTTCGAATGGGTTTATCAACCTGATGGAAGCACCGATTTCAGAGGCAAACCGGAATCTGAAGACGAAAAAAAGTAAATATTGAAAACGATGAATCTTTGCGTTATGTTAAATCCCGTATCTCCAATCCAATTCAGCCGGAGGCATCGTGAAAGACGAGCTTAAGATATTCTCATGCAGAGCATCGAAACAACTTGCGACCGAAATATCGCATTATATCGGCATTCCGCTTGGAGCTTCATACATCGATGAATTCGATAACGACAACACATGGGTGAAGATTGAGGAGAATGTAAGGGAAGTCGATGTATTCATAATCCAGACCAGCTGCAGGCCGGTTAACCATGGTCTGATGGAGGCTCTCATTATGGCGGATGCGCTTCGACGGGCGAGTGCGAAGCGAATCACAGTGGTCATGCCATATTTCGCGTACGCGAGAAGTGAGAAAAAGGATCAGCCGCGAGTACCCATAACCGCAGCTCTTGTCGGGAAAATGATGAAAGCAGCGGGTGTGGACAGGATTCTGACCATGGACCTTCACGCAGAGGCGATAATGGGTTTTTTCGATGGTCCTGTTGATCAGCTTCTCGCAGAGGGTTTGATTTCGGATTATCTTATGAAAAAACAGATTCCTGATTTGGTAGCGGTTTCACCTGATGCCGGTGCGGTGCGACGAACCCGCAGATACGCTGACCGTCTCGGTTGCCCACTCGCTATTCTCGATAAACAGAGAGATGAGAAGACGGTTAGATTCTTCAATGTCATCGGCGATGTGAAAGGAAGGAATGCTGTGATTTTCGATGACGAAATCGCGAGCGGCGGCACAATGAAAGATGCCTCACTCGCTTTGCGGGATTTTGGCGCGAAGAAAATCTACGCTGCATGTACACATCCCGTATTTGGAAAACATATCCGCGAGAATCTGGCTGAATCGGCATTCGAACAGGTGGTTGTCACTAATTCAGTTCCGATAACGCTTGATCCTCCGCCTGAAAAGATATGGATAATAAGTGTCGCACCGCTTTTTGGTGAAGCGATTAAAAATATTCATACAGGCGAATCCGTATCGAGCCTGCTACCGGAACGTATAAAAAATCACGAGTGATATTTTTTGCATTAGCAAAAAGCGATTTCCCGGATTATGTAATCGTTTTGAAGAGCGAGTAAATTCATTGCCTCGAAATTGTGTCCCGGATCTTCAAGGTCTATTTTGATGCCTTCCCATGAGGATGATGCAGGCGGTCCGATAATCATGACATAATCACCGTTTCTGAGTTGCACAAGAGATCCTGGAGGATAGAATCCGATGATACTCGCAAGTTCATTAATTATCTCGTCGGAAAACCATTTCCCTTTCCGCTCAAGAATCATCTTTAGAGCGAGTCTTCTTGTGATGGCACTTCTATAAGGTCTTGTGCTGACCAGCGCCGTGAACACATCGGCGAACGCGAAAATGCTGTCAATGGGAGCAAGGATTTTACCTCGAATATTAAAAGGATATCCCGAACCATCAAGGCGTTCGTGATGCCTGAGGACTATTTGATGTGACAGCTCATCATTGATTCCAGCTCGCTTCATCCACTCGACCGATTTACGGGGATGCTCTTTTATTCTTCCCATCTCGGATGAATCCAGAGTTGTATTGCGAAGAAGGATTTGACGGTTTAAAAAAAGCTCGCCTATGTCGTGTAGAATCCCGGCGGTTGCAAGAGAACGAATCTCTTTTCCTGACAGATTCAGTCTGAAACCGAGCCACGTGGATAACATCAATGTATCAACCATGTGAGCCGCAAAGAAGTCATCAGTTTTGGCATTCCATCCTATGCACGCGGGAACTCGGTTTGAGCGTGAAATCGAATTCATTAAGACATCGACTTGAGTGTAGATTGAGTCCAGATCGATTCTATCGGTTGGATCAATCCATAATCGTTTTAAAGAATCGTGTAAAATCGATAAAGGTTTTTGAAAAGGTTCGGATATGGATGCGATAATCTCTCGACTTCTTTTCATCAAGTAAACATTCTTGAGGTGGATACTATCTTGGTAATCAGGTTGTTTTTCATCGAACAGACTTGGAGTATCATCACTTTTTACAGACCAATCGAGCTCGATCTGGGTAATCTGCCCCTCGCGAAGCATCCTGAGGATATCTCGCGTAACCTTGTGACCGGCAGGAAATCGGATTTGTCCGCCTTTCAGAACAATCGCATAAGGAAGCGGTTCTCCGATTTTCAGTTCTATCTCATTTTTTTTATCCATGTTCGAAGTTATTTTTGGTTAGATTTCATCCCTGCAGCTTATTTTACATTAAAGATGGAAAGAGTATTATTAATGGTGTCTTCATAATGAAGGTCGCTTTCCATGAGTAATAGTAGCAAAAGCAGATAATTCATGAAAGCGTAATAAGATAGAAAATATGGGACGAAGCATAAGAGATATTCTTATTGAGACAGGCGATTCGCTTAAAAGCGCGGGTATCATCAATCACAGTTCCGAGGCAAGGGCTATCGTGGCGAAGGTTCTCAATCGCGAAGTTAATCGAGTGCATCCGGCGATGAATATGGAAATAAGCGATGAGGACATGGCGCGTATCAGGGAATTCGCTGCAAGACGGATTGCCGGTGAACCGCTTCAACTGATAACCGGATGTGTCGGTTTTTATAACTGCATATTGCAATGCGAGGATGGTGTATTTATCCCGCGCGTCGAAACCGAGCTTCTTGTAGATATGGCTTTGAAATATCTTTATGATTTTCCTCCTGATATTCCGGCGGTTGTGCTTGATCTCGGATGCGGATGCGGTGCGATTTCCATAGCTCTGGCTCTCAGCGATCCGCATCATCATTATCACGCGGTCGATTCATCCAAAAAAGCTATTGAGCTTGCGAAAAAAAATGCGGAGCTTAACAATGTCGCGGATAAAATAAATTTCATGGCAGGCGATTATTTTGAACCGTTGCTTGGATGGGATGATGTAAAATTCGATGTCATTACTGCAAATCCTCCATATATTCGAACCGACGATATAAAAAAACTTCCGAAGGATGTCAAGGACTGGGATCCGAGGGAATCGCTCGACGGCGGTGAGGATGGTCTTGAGCATTACATTAAAATCGGTTCTGGACTTCACAAGTTTCTCGATACTGAAGGCGCGGCGATTTTCGAGATCGATCCCGCTTATGTTGAACCGTTGAAAATTAAATTTCACGAATACGGATTGGAAGTATCCAGTGTTTATCAGGATTTCGATGGTAACAATCGTGCTATTGAAGTGAGAATAAGAGAAAGATGAAGATAATCAAAATCGAAGGCGATACAATCCCGACCTATCAAAAAATCAATATCATTATCCCTGTCGATAAGGGCGAGCTTTTCATCATGCCCACGGATACGCTCTGGGGTCTTGGTGTGAGCCCGATCTTCCCATCAGCTATAAAAGAGCTTTTCAAGATCAAAAAAAGACCGCTTGATCGACCTTTGCCGCTTCTGGTCGCGACTGTCAAATTCGCTGAGGAGCTTATAGGCTCAAAACCATCCAAAATGTTCTTTCGACTCGCTGAAAAATTCTGGCCCGGACCTTTAACGATAATTGCAAAATCGAAAAAAGAATTTGCCGAGGGTTTATACGCACCGGGTAATAGAATAGGATTGAGAATTCCCGCTCATCCGATTGCGAGAGAGATAATCGAGGCGAGCAGGAATAAATATCTGGCTGTGACAAGCGCGAATCGTCACGGAAATCCGGAACCAAAAACGATTGATGAATTAAGAAAGGAATTTGAGTCGGATGTCTTCATGATAATCGAAAGCGACATACCGATGATGCAGAATCCATCGACTGTTGTTGATATATCAAGCGGTGAGATAAGGATAATCCGTGAGGGGGCTATTCCCGGAGATCAGATATTCATGGCAAATTAAAGGGTTCGGGAAACAAGCTCTTCAGATCGGTCCTGATAATTTCATTTTTTGCGGATACGAGAATTATCTGAAGGTTTTTTGAAAACTCAGAAAGAACCTGAAGGCATGCTCCACAGGGAGTGATGATTTTATCCGTTGAATTGACTATTGCAATTGCGATGAAATCCTTTTCCCCTTGAGAGACTGCGCATCCAATCGAAACTCTCTCCGCGCATATAGTTAGCCCATATGATGCATTTTCTATATTACATCCTGTATATATTTTTCCTGATGACGTGAGTAGAGCTGCTCCGACTTTCATTTTGGAGTAGGGGGCATAGGCATTTTCCGTAGCTTTACGGGCTGTATCGATGAGGTTGTTTTCATCAAGATGCGTTTTCAAACTTTTGTTCGCCACAAAACGCAGAATAGCATAAATGTATTGTCGCTACAATTTAGAAAACATTGTCTCTGCTTATGATACGGTTTTCGGGAACGGCCATATCTTTAAAGTCAGACGTAGTAATATAGTTTTCTATGCTTTTTGCGTTCTCAAGGCAATCGTATGAAAGGCTTATTTTTCCCGATGGTTTTACAGAAGGATCAAAGTGAACGCAGTAAGTAGGAGGAAGCGGTGCAGCATGAGTGTCATAGTATACATACTCACCGCCATCTATAATTTTTATGTCTATGGCATATTCATCTTTTGATGTTAAATCTATCAGGTGAGTTCTACCGTTATCGATAAAGTAATAATCGCTGTTTTCAAGCGATTGGATGAATGACTCATCTAATTTACCTTTCCTTTGGTAGCAATCGCTTATTAGAGCTACGAAGCAAGTATGTGTTATACCCCTATATGCTTTTTTAATCCGTTCCTCAGATGTTTTGTTTACAAGGCTTTTCCCCCCGGGCCAATTATCAGGATTACTCGGGTCTTTAATATATTCAGCCCAGGTGGAACTTACATCAAATTTTTTTGTTACCCAGACTATATTGTCAGAAGTGGAGTTTTCTGTGTCAACATATGAATAATGAATATAAGATTCATAATCATTAATTCGTTCATAAAATACTGCTCCTCTTTGGGCAGGAATGGATGAATCAGGTGGTGAACTCAAAATCTTAGTCGGTGAACCATCTATAGCGTTGCCGGGCCATAAAAGCAGAAATCCATCAAATAAATTTTCCAGGCTTAATGGCATTGCACCATAGGCATTGCAATAGTACGCGCATGCCTCCTCAATTAATGAAACACCATTCAAGATTCTGTTAGTTAAATTAACTGTTTCTTGGTCAATACATGATGCATTCTCAGTTAATTTCTTTTCATCCTTTGTATTTGCCTGTGATGGTGAAATAGCGGGATCAGGATTTACTGGGGTAATCAAGGCATTTAGATTAAGGACGATTAATATGACGGTTATAAAGAACCATCGAATTTTAATAGACTTGCATTGAAACATAAAAAGCCTCCTGAAATGCTTATATTAAATATTACATTTTAATTAAAAATTAAAGACTTATCAATATTTTTTTCTGTTTCAACATCAGGCAATACTGCGGTTTTATACAGGAAAACCCGGCGAGTGATTCGCCAGGCAAATTAAAAAGGGGTTATCCCTACTTATGGGATAACCCCTTGTGTATTTCAAAATTCATTTTGAGTTTTTAGATTCTCTAAAATGCCCCTTCAGCCCAGTTACATATTACCCATCGATGTAAACATCGAACCAACCGTCATCCATTAACACATCATGAACATGATCGACGAACTGACCGACCCTGATGTGATATTTCCATGTGCCTTTTGGCATGAATGGCGGAACGGATTGTCGAAGATGAATCTGAAGTGTCTGTTCTGGCTGGAAAGTCAGTGTCAAAGGATTTTTGCGAGTGACAGCCGGCGGGAGAATCGGACCGTAGAACCATCCGGCTGGAGCCTGGATCGCAGCCCAAATCTGGAATGTGGTTGGGGTAGCATCGTGGTTCGTGATTTTCAAATCGAAGAAGAAATTGCCGCCTGATTGTCCGATATGAACCTGCGGACTGACCGGGACGACATCGATGCTAATCGAATGATCAGGCTGGTTGGGAGCCGCGGGAACAGCGATGTTGTGATTGGTTTTGAAACACTTGTAAATCAGGTTGTAATTCGGGGTTCCGTTCAGTGGGTCATCATCGTCATCATCAACAAGAACCACTTCCGCTGCCATTTCAGCGAATGATTGTGGAAGTCCATAGCGGCTGAAATGATAAAGATAGCCGACATAATCTTTTCCAAGAACTTCATACATATCCCAAAAAGCACCTGCGATTATCTGCCCCAGGCAGTGACCTTCGCCATCGCATTCATTTGCAGGCCACTTCATTGTGTTTTTTGAATCTCTGAAATATGTTCCCTGGCCTTGAATGTTGTAGCCTATGTAATGGTTCTCAATCATAAGGTTCGCAAGAATATCACTCATTCCCTCATGCATCGCTGAATCAGGCTGGTCATTTCCGAACTGAGAGAAAGTATTGACATGAGCATATTCGTGTACGATGACATCGGGAACAGTTCCTGTGTTAAGGCAACCATCTGCCGGTTCGAAGAAAATCATTTCATCTTCATCTGTCATCGCATTACACATGGGTGGTTCATTGTAGTTTACCCAGCAATAAACCCGTGCGTTTGTCCCATCGCCATCAAGACCGGTATATAACGGTTCAATTGATTTCAGGAAGTTCATCATTGCATGAGTCCATACCCACCCGGTTCGTTCAGCTCTACTCGCTTTTATTGCCGTCGCGGTATCAAAATAAAAATCCTGAGGAGAATTATCATTAGCCCATCGTCCAATGAGAGCTTCACTATCTGGATAACCGTTATAGTCATTCACATTTATGAACGGACCATATAGCCTTACTTCATGCCAGAGCTGCGCATGCGCTCCGCTATCATCGTAGTAATAATCTCCGTTAAGATCTGTTTTTGGATGTGCATATGGGGGAAAGTCATCATCTGATTGGTTTACTCTAAGTCTCAATCCAAGATTTGTGCAGACATATGGTACCTCGGATTCAAGTGGGTCAGCCTGTGAAGCAAGTGTGTGAACATGACCGGTATAAGCTTCCCACATATGATGCTCTCTTTTCAGAATCTCACCGCTATTGGCATCAACCCAAATCCGCCAGTTGCCGGCATCCACCATATAAGCAAGATTATATGAACCGGAAGATGCGAACACTACGAGTTGATTATTTTCAAACGGTTCGTTGGGACCAACATCATTCAATACGATATTAGTGGCTGTGGTTTCACCGAGAGATGGTTCAGTGTTAATGTTGATGTCCGGGTAAACATCAGCGCCAACCTGGACAAGGCTTCCGCCGCGACCATATCGCAGGTCAACACGGCTTGGCCATACCCAGATGCCTTTGTAAAGCTGCCTGAGGATTACATAGCGAAGCCCTGCATGGACTTCATCAAACTCAAGCTTGAAATTGTCGGGACCGAAATAGAACAGTTCGGGATGATTTTTGATAACTTCGAACGGGTCGGAACTCTCTTTCACGCCCGGACCGATGGCGCGGTGAATCGTACCGTTCGGATTAACATTTGCAATCCATAGTTTGCCACCCATTGTAATCGTGGCATGCCAGAAATCATCGCTGACAGGTGGATTGACATTTGCCTGCGGAACTCTTTCAGCTAACGGGGTTGTTTCATCCGGGACAACAGGGCTGATTGAGCCATTGGTGCCCGAACATCCAACCAGAAGGGATATAAAGATGAATGTGATGAAAGAATAAATTGTTGTGCGGAGCATTAATCGCCTCCAGTAGTATGAAATAAAAAAAATCCAAACGCTGTTATTACCGTTTAAGGTTCAGCGAATGGAATTTGAACGAAGAAAAAAAATCATCAGGAAACCCACCAGAAAGATACGCTCGAAACTACATTTCGTATTTGTGCCCCATTTTTCGACTTATTGGATATTCTATTATAATACTCATAAATTTACCCGGTCAAGTGATTTTTTCATATTTGATTGTTATACCGGCTAAAAATTATTTTTATATTTCCTCTCTTTGAGAATTATACCCCAGAAGTTTAAAAATCAATCATTTCATATTAAGGATTATTCAAAAAATATATGAAATAAGCGCTTTTTCTTTAGTCTCCTTTTATGCACAATTGACAATATTCATAGATAAGGATACAATCATAATCAGGACAGGTAAAGCAGGCATTACCTCATCTGGATCTCAATGTGGGCAATTTGGCTCGTCCTCGGTTCATATGCGATACGTACTCGGAATAGGCGTTTTTCTTATTTTACTCGGTGTTTTTCTGGCACTGACCATGCGCGAAGAACCGTATGACCGTATGGCATTCAATCCGGATGATATGCAGATTCCATCGGAGCTTATAAATCCTCACGGGAATATCCTCTGGGTAAGCGTGGAGGGATTGCGTCCCGATCACATGGGCGTTTATGGATATGAAAATATCACAACCCCGCGCATCGATTCGTTCGCAAGCGAATCCCTGGTTTTTGAAAGATGCTACGCGCAATCGACCGAAACATACAGAAGTATTGCTACGATGTTGACATCGCAGTATCCGTCAGCTTATCCATCCGGGTCTATTGATGATGCAGGCAGGGGATTCAGAGATTGCCTTTATCAAACTGATGCATCATTTGTGGCATGTATCCGCAATGCGGGACACACTACGGCTGCCATTGTCGGAAGCCCTCTCCTGAAAGGCGAATTCGGATTCAGCACCGGTTTCGATTATTACGATGACAAGCCGATTGTGGAGAGTGATGGCTCCATAAGAGATCGTACAACTGAGGAAACATACATGGCGGCTGAGAGCTGGCTTAGTCGCAATTTCAAACGCCCTTTCTTTATGTTCGTTCATTTTCCGGATCCGCGCGGACCTTATGATGCTGGACCATCCAATCTCAAGCAATTGCGGATGTTGCCATCTTACACGAATCCCAAAACTCTTGTCGTTGCTGGCAACGATATTCGTCCACTCAATGCTCTGCCTGCGTACCATGGAAAAGCGGGTGAGCAGCGAAGCATAGGTGAGATGAAGAGGATGTATGATGCAGAGATTGCGGAAGTCGACTTCTATGTGGGTGAGCTTCTTGATACGGTTTCGCGTCTGGATATAAGCGATGAGACAATGGTTATTATATCCGGAGCGCATGGGGAATCCCTGGGTGAACACAGTTACTATTTCGCTAATGGTGGAATTACATACAGGAACCTGACTCATGTTCCACTAATCATTCACAATCCTGGTAACACAGGAGGGCATATCAGTGATGTTGTGGAAGGCATAGACATCATGCCAACAATTTCAGGTTACCTAAATACGAAGAATACCCCGACCTTCGCGGGTATGAATCTTCTCCGATTCTATGAGAAGAATTCGCTAAAATATGAATATCCGGCATTTTCATGCTGGGATGCTCCCACGGCTATCTCCGTTATCAAAGGCGATTATGAGCTGATAAATTTCGATGACAATAAATACATGTTATTTCACATAGTTAATGATCCGGATGAAATTTATAATTTATATACGGAGAATGATCCCACGGCGAAGGAATTGAAAATGCTGCTTGAAATCTGGAATCGTCAGAATCGCGAACAAGCCCTTGATAAGGAGATTAAAGAAAAATACGGTCCTCCCAGTCATAAAAACCCAATGATTATTCCTCAGGAAGTTATGAGGGCAAATCCCAAGTAATAATAATTCGAGAAAAAAAATGGGGACAGTCCATGCATATTCAGCTTCTTTGTCTGTTCTACAAGTTGCATTTTATCCATATGCTCTGTTCGTTAAATTTACTTATTCGGGACTATCACCATTTTTCAAAGGTTTTTTAATATGATTTGAGGTGTTTTCTGAGTGTTTCACCGTTTTCGATTTTTCCCAGTTCCTCGAGAAGTTCTTTTTCCTTTGTGGTAAGGTTTGTCGGAGTGTAGATGACAACCTCGCAAATCTGGTCGCCTTGACCAAATCCGCGTAGATGCGGTATCCCTTTGCCCTTAATCCTTATCTGCTGTCCGCTTTGAGTGCCCGGAGGGATTCGGAGTCTTCCTTTGCCGGTTATCGTAGGTACTTCAATCGATGAACCGAGAGATGCTTCGGTAAATGTCACCGGTATCTGGCAATAGATATTATCCTCGATTCTCTTGAAAAACTGATGTTCATGCACGCGTGTATAGACATAAAGGTCACCCGGAGGTCCTCCCATCTCACCGGAATCTCCTTTGCCTGTAACCCGGATTCGTGAGTTGTTTGTAACCCCGGATGGTATCTTGACCGCGATTTTCTCGTCTCGCATCTCTTTTCCGGTTCCGCTGCATGATGTACAAGGATTTGAATTTACCTGTCCCCGTCCACCACATCGCGGACAGGTTTGAGATACTCTTAAAAAACCGCCACCGCTTATTACTCGTCCTGCACCCTTGCAGGTTGGGCATTGCTGGGGCAATGAGCCGGGTTTTGCTCCCGAACCTCCACAATAGGAGCACGGGACTGAATGGTCGATAGTGATCATCCGGCTTGCCCCTTTAACCACATCCTCAAGAGTGACATCAACAACGACTTGGATATCAGCACCTCGGGAGGGTCCCTGGGTTCGCATCGATCCCCGTCCCGATCCTCCAGCGCCGAAGAACATTTCAAAGATGTCGCTCAGGTCACCCAAACCGCCGGATGAGAAATCAAAACCTTCGAAGGGACCACCCGCTGTTGCTCCTGCCCCTGGCTGGAAAGCTGCGGCGCCGAGCATATCGTATCGCTTGCGCTTCTCAGGATCCGAAAGGATTTCATATGCCATCCCGATTTCTTTGAATTTCTCTTCTGCGGTTTTATCGCCGGGGTTGACATCGGGATGGTGTTTCCGTGCAAGTCGTCGATACGCTTTTTTTATATCATCCTGGGATGCATCTCTCGGTACACCCAGTATTTCATATAGGTCTTTGTTAATTGCCATGAATTAGCCATTTGAGCATATGATAGTTAACACTACAAGAAATATATAATATGAGTGAGTCACTGTCAAGATGACCGACCGAAAGGAATTTTTCCGTAACCCGCATCACATTCTGAACGGACTGACTCGTATAAAAACTCTGTCATTATCCTGTACTTGACAACAGTAATTTGGACAATTACAATAGATTTGTTGCCTTTGCAACGGTCACAAATTAAAAAGGAAGACATAATATGCCAACAGGAATAAGGCCACGTGTTAATGAGGAAAGAGAATTTCTCGAAATCGCAAAGGATTTTAAGGATCCCAAGGAAATAATCCGAGAAGCCCTCAGTAATTCCTGGGATGCGGGAGCTTCAAAGGTTACTTTGAAATTTGACTTGATACAAATACCCGGAACTCGCAGGAAAAAGATAGTGGTTTCAATTACTGATGACGGGGAAGGAATGAGCAGTATCAAGAGGGGTGTGGCTAACACCACCGAAATTGAGGATTTTTTTAATTTGGGTGACTCCAATAAACCCTACGGGTCTATTGGGACAAAGGGTCACGGCACAAAAATATATTACAAAAGTGGTGGGATATTTGTTGACACATGGAAAAATGGAAAGTATATTCATGCTGAGACTGAAATTCCCCCGTGGGAATCCTTAAAGAAAGGCATTGTTCCGACGTATAGATACGACGAGGATGTAGCTGATGGAAAAGGCACAACAATAGTTGTAGATGATTTTGAATGTAAACAGTCTGAGTTCATATTTGACTCACTAGCGACGTTAGTTCAATACATTTCATGGTACACCGTAGTAGGTTCGTTCGGTCAGTATTTTGGTAGCCCTAAAAAGATGGATATTGAGTTAAAGCCAGCCAACTCCCCAATACTCACACCTATGCCTATTCCCTTCGGCTTCAATTTTCCAAATGAAAACCTTGACCTTTCAAATGGAAGCAGCAAATACTGCAAAATTTTTGGACCAAGTACCATTGATTGTGGGCAGACGAGCGAGGAAAAACCCATAACCATAAATATCATTGGAGCCATATTGGGCGAGGAAAACAGAGGCTCAATACCTCATACTTATGAAATGATGGGTCTCTGGTTATGCAAGGACTTTATCAGGGTAGAGAGAAATAACCTAATAATTGAAAAGATATTTAAGGGGCAATACTTCTATCGAAATATGCTTATTTTTGCTAACTGCCAGCAATTTGATTTAACAGCAAATAGAAATAACATTAGAACTGACCAAGAAGAATACGATTTAGCTGTAAAAGCCATTGAGAATTTCATTGAGGAGATTAAGAACAATCCAGATAAAATCTCTTATTTTCAGACAAAGGCGGGAGAAGATTTAGAGAAGCATGCAAAGGGGAAGGAAGATGAAGAGAAAAGAAAAAAAGAAGCCGTAAAGAATCAGTTGGAGAAGAGATTAAATGATTATAAAGGAAGGCCAGACCTGAATGTGCCCAATGAAGTATCTGCACCTCTTAAAGAACCAAGAAGTGAAGCTGAAACTGCTCTACTTCTTCAAGCTATGATTTCGTCCAAGCATCCAGGTATTGACTTCAGAATTGGTGAATATAAAACCTCTATGGGACCGGATTTAATCGTTGAGTGTGTAAGTAAAAGAATACCTTCACTTGCTTGGGCAGAGATTGTTGTAACTCTAGAAAACCTGTTTGCATGGCCACATCCGCCGGAAGGTATCCATAAGGTTGTTTGCTGGGAATTGGGTAAGGTTCAAGAGAAACAAAATTTTGGCGACGGAAAAGAAGCGAAACTGACAAAGAAAGGACATGGTCGCTACCATCTAGATATCGACGTAGATTCTATTGAGGTATATGTATTGCGTGAAATAATTCAAGAGGAGCGATAGATAGTTAGTTCCCCCTGAAAAATGCAAGCTGGGTGTGTAGGTGGTAAAATGGTTGAAGGGGATAGTGCCCTTCATTAAGAGATTGTTTATCTGAGTTTCAGTATGGAAAAGGGGACAGCGCCTTTTTTTTGGGGATATCTTCAAGTTATTGGAGGATTTCGAGTACCTCTTTCCTATATTCTCCATCGTGAGAAATAGCGATATATTTTTTCAGATAATATATCGCCCATTCCTTGTATCCGAGACGCAAGCAATCCATTCCAAGGCGATAAAGCGCATCCTCGTCATCGGATTCGATCTCAAGGCAGAGACGGAAACAGGTTGCCGCGTTTTGGTAATCGTTTTTGCCATCGAAAGATTCACCGAGACCGAATATCCCATCGAAACTGAATAAATTGATTTTCAAGGCTTTGATGAATTCGTCTTTTGCTTCATCAAATCTGTCCCGCTCGAGAAGGGCATCGCCTTTAAGTGTATAACCCTCCTCCTGCATTCCACCGGCTATTAGCTCGTTCGCGGTTTCAACGGCATCATCGAAATCGCCGAGTTCAAGACTGGTATCGCCGCAAGCCAGAAGGATATCATCATCGCTGAAACCCTCCATATCTCCCGGATCCTCCCTCTCCAAAGCTTTTTTAAAGCTTGAAAGGGCTGTTCTGTAATCCCCAAGCGCGAAGTATGCTTTTCCTTTGAGAAAATCGACTCTGCGATCCTCAATATTGATTTCCTCCGCTATTTTGAGCTCTTTCAATGCGGCTTCCGGGTCGTCATGTGCGAGATGTGCGAGGGCGAGCTCGATGAGAAAAACAGGCGGTTCGATGCATCCCGGTGCGTTTTGATTAAGCCAGCTCAGCACATCCTTGAAATCGTTATCATCATCGGTGAGTTTAAGGAATTCAAGATAATATTGGACTGCGAGAGTTCTATTCTCGAGGCGTTCGGCGACACCAGCTGCGTTGTAATATGCATCGGGATCTGTGTTGATGACTCCGAGGTATTCTCTATACAGTTCGAGAGCCTCCTGCGGTTTGTCAAGTTCATCAAGCACATTGGCGAGTTCGAAACGAGCCATGTTGTGATCAGGATTAAGTTCCAGTGTTTTTAAATAATATTTTTTCGCTTCGTTGCACTTTCCGATGTCGGCATAAATATTACCCAGGATGAAATTAATCTCAGGTGAATTTGGAATCTGTTCATTGAGCGCTAACAATTTTTCGAGCGCTATATCATCTCGCCCTTTTTTTATCCATGTTGTGGCTATTGCAGTCGCTGCTCTATCATCCGATGGTGTTATATCGAGAAGTTTCGAAAGAGAATCAAGTCTCGATTCCCAGTCCTCTTTACGCAGCGCTAACTCAGCTTTGAGTTCATATATCTCAGGTCGTGTCTGATCGTGCTGTTTAATGAAGTCGAGATGTTTTTCAGCTTCGTCAAACTCTCCTCTTTCGAGGAAAGTTTCTGCAAGCATACGATGGAGATCAAGAGAAGACGCACCGGCTTCCTCGGCTTTTTTCAGATAGCTTTCAGCTTGCGGAAACTCGCCCATGCCATGATAAATCATGCCTACCACAAACAACGGACCGGGGTTGTCCGGATACTTCTGGAGCACCTTCATAGCGCGTTCAAATGCCTGACCGCGGAGTGAACGGTCGGGTTCTCCCGGCAAATTCCCGGCGCGCATACGAGCCTGCACAAATTCAGTATACAGTCTTATCGCATCATTAAGGAGCTTCTCAGATGCATCATCAAGCTTTGGCAGTGTTCTTGATTTTTCCGTATCCTGAGACATTGAATCTCTCCGGAAACTGAATTTATAAAATGAACATGATAACATATCAAGGGCTTTAATTATCTCATGGAGGATTTAATGGCGATTAAATGGGAAAGATGGGATTCCGAGAAAATATCACCGCGTGAGCTGCTTGGTTTTCGCAATAAGGCTCTTGGATTAAAGAGTGAGCCATCACCGGAAGAGCTTCATGCGATGAAAATTCATCTTGCTGAACTTGCTCGTGACAAGTCTTTATACAATCTTGTCGCGTTTAAAAGCGGTAAAATCACGGCATGGATGAACGGGAAATTTTCGGAAGCCCGTTTGACAGATATAATCCGATCATTATTTTTCGATCATGATCTGCTTTCGAAGCAAGAGGTTGACGACCTTCTTTATCAGCTTGAGGTTTCGCTTCCGCATCCTTTCAGGCGTATTGAGATACATGGATTAGGTCCTGGACGGACACAAACCGCAAAACTGGTAAGCGAGTCAGGCTATCGCCCGGCTTTTGAGGTTGCGTACTTTCAAAGAACAATTGGAAAGCGGAGACCTTCTCTTGCCGAGGCTCCGACGCTGGATTTCGATCATACGATATATATTCATACTGCGTATGATATTTATCGCAACGCCTTCAGTTCGACATGGGATCGGGATATGGTTGTCCAGGCTGAGTTGGTACCGATAATTGAGGCATCGGATACCCGATTCAGTTTTCTCGCATTTATTGGTGAAAGCCCTGCGGGACTTGTTGTCGCCAATAAAGGTTTGAGCGGGGATGACAGCTATCTTCAAATAATCGCGGTTCAGCCGCGAATACGAGGAAGGAAAGTCGCTGATGCCATGATGGATTACCTTGAGAGAAAGCTAATCGATGCGGGGATTAATAAACTTTCACTTTCCACATATTCGGATAATGAATACATGACTCGTTTTCTCAATCGATGGAATTTTGAGGAGATTTACAAGGAAACGGTTTTATATAAAGAAGAAATTACCGGGATTAAGAAGTGAGAATTACAGTTGGCGATATAACAATTGATGCGTTTGAAGAATCGAAGTTCTGTCTCGATGGCGGAGCTATGTTCGGCATTATTCCCAAAACATTCTGGGAACAGGAGACATCGAGCGATGAAAAAAACCGCATCACCCTTTCCGCAAACATTTTATTGATTCAAGGGGAAAACTACAAAGTCTTAATTGAACAGGGTCTTGGAGATAAATATACTTCAAAAGAGATTGAGATTTATAATATTCGGTCAATAAAAAAACAGTTCGACTTTCTGAAAGAGCAAAACATTTCTCCAAATGATATTACGCATGTCATTCTTACGCATCTGCATTTTGATCACAGCGGCGCATCAACATATGAAAACGAGTCACATGAAATAGTGCCTTCATTTCCAAATGCGAGATATTTTATCCAGCGTTCACAATTTGAGGAGGCATCGAATCCTCATGAAAGAAACAAGGGCAGTTACAAGGCTGAAACGTTTATGCCGGTGGTCAAGTCGGGTCAGATGATTTTTCTTGATCGAGGTTCGGAAATTGTACCGGGTATCAGCACATTGGTAACTCATGGTCACGCTATGGGTCATCAGGTAATCGAGATAGATATATACGATTTCAAAGCTGTATATATCGGTGATCTCATACCAACGGCTAATCATGTGAATCTACCATGGATAATGGGCTATGACCTGTACCCATCTGAGACACTTGAGATGAAGAAAAAACTTCTTCCTCGATATGCGGCTGAGAAGCGTTTGATGTTTTTTCCGCATGAAACAAGGTTTTTCTCCGGTTATGTGCTATATGACGAGAAGCGAGATAGATACAGAATTAGGAAATATGATTGATGAGTTTTTGAATAGTCCACTGGGATCGCGGACATCCCTGTCCGCATTATTCCTCAGTTTATTCACATGGCGGACAGGGATGTCCACGATCCCGGCGGTAAATAAATGAAGTGTTTGGACTTTTAGCAAAATCAAGTGAGATAAGGAGCAAGTGTTTATGACCTATGTAATCATCATAATCGCAGTTGTAATCATAATAATCTTTTTCGTTGCTGTTTTTAACAAGCTGATTAAGGCTCGTAATCTCGTTCAGGAGGCGTGGAGCGGGATCGATGTCCAGCTGAAACGACGTCATGACCTTATTCCAAATATCGTTGAAACAGTTAAAGGTTACTCAAAACACGAAAGAGAATTGATGGAGGATATCTCACTCATACGCTCCAATGCCGAGAAAGCGGAGACAATAGCGAAAAGAGGCCAGTCTGAAAATGCCATTTCACGTTCGTTGCGAAATCTGTTCGCTCTTGCCGAGGCCTATCCGGATTTGAAAGCCAATAAGAATTTTCTCGATTTGCAGAGAGAACTTTCGGAAATCGAAGAGCAGATATCAATGGCTCGACGATATTACAATGGAACTGTTAGAGATTTGAATATCCTCATCCAATCTTTTCCGAGCAATATGGTAGCGGGAGTTTCAGGATTCAAAGAAGCTGAATTTTTCGAAATCGAATATGCTCTCCAGCGCGAAGCTCCGGAGGTGAAATTATCCTGATGATGAAACGGAAAGCTCTGATAACTTTCATCGCAACTTTATTATTCGTTCCTCTATTTTTCGTTCTCAATCAATCATCCGCGTTGGCGGAGGAAAGAATCCTCGATTATCGAAGCGACATAATTGTTAACGATGATTCATCAATGATTGTCAACGAAACAATTCAGGTCTGGTGCGAGGGTAACAATATACAGCATGGGATATTTCGCGATTTTCCAACGCGGTATCGGGATCGTTACAAAAATAGAGTTATTGTCGATTTCGAAGTGCTGGAAGTTTTAAAAGACCATGAACCTGAGAATTACTGGGTGGAGAGTATTTCGAACGGTAAGAGAGTTTATATCGGGAAGCAGGATGTTCTTCTTGAGACTAATAAGCCCTATACATACACGATTAAATACAGAACAACAAGGCAACTCGGTTATTTTGATGACCACGATGAGCTTTACTGGAATGTTACAGGCAATGGATGGGATTTCACTATTGAACAGGTGAGAGCGACAGTTTCTCTTCCCGATGGCATAACAAAAGATAAAATTTCACTTCTCGCTTTTACCGGTAAGAAGGGGGAAAAAGGTGAGAACTATTACTCTTATGTCGATGAACAAACAACCAAACCGCATTTCTCAATAACATCACCATTAGCTGCAAAGGAAGGTCTTACAATAGTCGTCAGCTTTCCAAAAGGTTTCGTTAAAGTGCCAACGAGAGAGGAAAAAATTTGGTTTATACTTAAGGATAATTTTTCATACATAGTCGGTATTGCCTCTTTTGCTTTTATATGGCTTTTTTACTTTCTAATCTGGTCGATGGTGGGACGTGATTTGCCGAAGGGGACAATAATCCCATTATTCGAACCCCCGCAGAATTTTTCACCGGCAGCCCTCGGTTATGTCCGTCGAATGGGCTACGATAATGAATTATTCGCATCGTGCCTGATAAATATGGCGGTGAAGCGGTTTTTGAAAATTATCAAATCCAACGGCGATTACAGGATTGAAAAACTTCACCCTTCAAGTAGAACTCAGGACTTTGATCTTTCAACTGAAGAGGTGCTTGTCGCGGAACGATTATTAGGCTCTGATGATACTTTTGAATTTAAAAATACACATCATAGCGAAATCTCCACTGCTATTGCATCCGTAAAGAACTATCTCTCAAAGAATTTCCTTAACAAATATTTCAAAACGAATTCATATTATATGGTACCGGGCGTTCTTATCTCGTTATTAGCATATGGCATTCTTGGTTATATGATGTTTCAAGAGGGTGGAGAGGAAAGGCTTGTAACTTATATAATCGGAACCGTTTTTGGCTCAGTTGGAACATCGATGTTCCTATTCATGGGAGTTCCATACTGGATGAAATTATTTCGCGGTATCGGTGGACGAAGAGAGGCTCTTGAGGGGTCCTGCATAGGTACGATATTCGGTGTTACATTTGGCGGTGTCGGAATCGCCATGCTTTTTTTCCAGATGCCGATTTTTATCACCGCTATTATCGCATTGATTGTTTTCATCAACGTGCTCTTCTATAACCTTTTAAAAGCTCCGACACCATTGGGACGAAAGCTGCTTGACCAGATTGAGGGTTTCAGGATGTATCTTTCAACAGCTGAGAAAGATCGTCTGAATCTTCTGAATCCGCCTGAACGAACGCCTGAATTGTTTGAAAAGTTCCTTCCTTACGCTCTCGCTTTGAATGTTGAACATGAATGGAGCGAGCAATTTGCAGATGTTCTAAAAGCGGCAGGTGAGGGCGGTGGGGAGTATGAACCATCATGGTTTTCAGGAGGACATTACGGTTCATTCGCATCCGGTGCATTCGCATCGTCACTGGGAAGTTCCATGTCGTCAGCGATTTCATCATCCTCAACAGCGCCGGGATCGAGTTCGGGTGGAGGAGGCTCATCAGGCGGAGGTGGAGGAGGCGGAGGCGGTGGTGGATGGTAATCTCGCTTGTGAAAAATGGGCCTTTTCTCAAACCATATATTGACTACTCATCTATTAAATATTAGGATAATGCTTCTTTAAAACGCGAGCTGAATAAGCTCTCGTTTTGTTACTTGTCAGTAAATCATCCTGTAGTGAAAAAAATCACCAGGTTACGTGGTGTTTTTTCGCGCAGGTCTAAATTCCGGAGGTAATTTAATGCGTCCAGTATATGCTGTTGCCGGCGGCGTCTCAAAATTCGCCAAGGCGCGGCCGGATGTTACATTTCAAGCTATGGTCAAGGAAGCATTTGACTATGCCGTAAACGACCTCGGTATCGAATATAAGAAGGTAATCGAGCTTGTTGATGGCTCTGTATGCTCCTATTTCTCAGACCATTTCCAACGTCAATTGATGTCGGGCATCATGGTTCAGGATTACCTTGGCCTTTGCCCGAAACCATCGCACCGAGTCGAAGGAGGCGGAGCAACCGGTGGTTTATGTATTCAGGAGGGGTGGAAATCCATTGCTTCGGGTTTGATGGACATCTGCTCATGCTTCGGATTCGAAACCATGAGTCATGTGAACACATGGAAAGGCAATGAGTTCATCGCTCTTGCATCGGATGTTAACTTCGATTATCCGGTTGGCGGATTTTATTCCGGTTACTATGCCATGATGGTTGTACGTCATATGAAGGAATATGGTACGACCGTTGAACAGATGGCACATGTGTCAGTAAAGAACCATATTAACGCTTACTACAATCCTTATGCTCAAAAGCGTGAAAGGTACTCTATTGAGGATGTTCGAAATTCCCCGATGGTCGCATGGCCTCTTACGCGGCTCGATATCTGCGTAATGTCCGATGGTGCCGCATCTATCGTACTCGCCAGTGAAGATGGTTTGGCGAAACTTGAAAAAGCGTCAGGCAAACGGATTCCGCTTGTAAAGCTTACCGGAATCGGCCGAGGTACCGATATGATGCGAATGGCGGACAGACCTCATGGTGATGTTATTCTCCTCCCGCATGAGAAACCGTCGGATTACAAAGGTCTTAAGTATCCTGGAGTTCACAGCTTCAGGGCCGGACGAATGGCATCCAAGCTTGCATACCAGATGGCTGGAATCACAAATCCACTCGAAGAGATTGATTTTGTCGAACTCCATGATGCATATACATCGAGTGAAATTCAGACCTATGAGGATATGGGACTGTGCAAATACGGTGAAGGTGGAGAGTTTGCCGCAAGTGGAAAAGCGTTCATGCCGGGTGTTGATTATGGAATGAAACTGAAAAGCAAGCCTAAATGCCCGGTGAATCCATCAGGTGGACTTATCGCATGCGGACATCCCGTGGGAGCTACAGGAATTATGCAGGGAGTATTCGCTCTCTGGCAGCTTCAGGGAACCCTGCCAAAACATTTCGGTGATAAGACACTTTATCTTCCGAATGCAAAACGTGGGGCTATCCACAGCCATGCGGGAACCGGAACTTACATTACAGTAACCATCATGGAGAAGGAGGCCTGAAATGACAGATGAAAGCAAGATAAAATACACAATTGAGGAAAGCCAGCAGGGAACTGAGGTTTACAATGTGCCTTTTCCGAAAGACCTTTCCAAACTTAAGGAAATGTCTCCGATGATTATCAAGTTCCCTTATAACGTAGATTATATACATTCATATGGTCAGGACAGCCCATGGTTCGCTGCGGTCGCCAACAAAAGGCTTATCGCAACAAGGTGCCCGGCATGTAAATATACATGTGCCACACCGAAAAGAGCGTGTCCGATGTGCGGTCACGATGCGGATTGGATCGAACTTCCTCAGATAGCAAAAGTACACACATTCACGGTCTGTTATTTTGGCGCTGAGGCTTTCCTGCCCGAATGTCCATTCGTGCTGGCTTTAATGGAGTGGAAAGAAGCTGACACGCTTCTTTTAAGCCGTCTTCTTGGAGTTGACCCCTTGAAACCCACTCTCGACTGGATTGGCATGAAAGTAAAAGCCAAATTCCTCAGGCTAAGTCAGTATAAACCGACCGATGTTTATTTTGTACCTGCTGAATAATCAGATTCAAATCTAAGATATTTAAATCCGTACCATGCAAAATATACAAGGTACGGATTTTTTTATTTTTCAGCTCTTTCCAATTTGCTATATTTTTCGCATAATAATTAATTTATTAATTATTTTGGTATGTTCCATTTACACTTGGGAGTTGCACATGGTGGATTTCGATTTAACTGATGAACATAATATGCTTCGCGATTCGATTCGTTCCTTCGCAGAGAAGGAAATAGCTCCCATCGCGCAGGAACTTGATGAAAAGGAGGAATTCTCGTTAGAGCTCATCAGGAAGATGTCGGAGTTGAACCTGTTTGGATTGACCGTGGCTGAAGAATATGGCGGGGCTGGAATGGGTTATCTTGCGTATATCATCGCCGTGGAGGAGATAAGCCGAATCGATGGTTCATCCGGTGCGACTGTTGCAGCCGGTAATTCTCTTGGAATCGGTCCGGTTTACTATTTCGGGAACGAAGAGCAGAAGAAAAAATGGCTTCCGCGTCTTTGTACCGGTGAGATACTCGCGGCATTTGGATTGACCGAGCCGAATGCCGGTTCGGATGCAGGAGGTACGCAGACAATCGCAGTCAAAAAGGGCAATGAGTGGGTAATAAACGGTTCGAAAATATTCATTACGAATGGCTCAACACCTATAACAGGATTTGTGATTGCTCAAGCGGTCACCGGTGAAAAAGCTCCTGGTAAAAAGGCTTATACATGCTTTATCGTACCGACAGGAACAAAAGGGCTAACCACGAAAACGATGCATGGCAAGATGATGTGGCGCTCATCGAACACATCTGAAATATATTTTGAGGATTGCCGCGTTCCGGATTCGAGCATACTCGGGAAACAAGGCGATGGTTTTAGTCAGATGCTTTCGACGCTTGATAGAGGACGTCTGGCTATTGCAGCAATGGGTCTCGGAGGCGCACAAGGTGCATATGAACTGGCTTTGAAATATGCGAAAGAGCGCGTGCAGTTCGGGCAACCAATCGCGCGATTCCAGGCGAGTGCTTTCAAACTTGCGGACATGGTTACCGAAATCGAAGCGGCACGATGGATGCTGTATCGCGCATGCTGGCTCTGTGATAATAATCGCCCGTTCAAAAAAGAAGCCGCCATGGCAAAACTATACTGCTCGGAAGTCATGGGACGAGTTGTCGATCATGCCGTTCAACTTCATGGCGGTTATGGACTTATGAAGGAGTACAATATCGAGCGATTCTATCGCGATCATAAGCTTCTCGAAATAGGCGAGGGTACAAGCGAGATTCAAAGGCTTGTCATCTCTCGCGAAATCGGATGTTATGATTGAGTTGAAAAACTCCCTGGGAGCGCGGTCGTCCCGACGGCATGGATTTGAAATCAAGTAGAAATGCCGTCGGGACGACCGCGCTCCCAGGGAAAGTTGGGAGATTCTCATGGGGAAACTGTTATGGAAACCATCTGAAGAACGCGTAAAAAATACGAACATGTACAGGTTCATGAATTTCATTAACGAGAGATTCAATCAGCGTTTCAATGAATATGAGCCTCTGTATCAGTGGTCAATTGCTAATATGCCTGAATTCTGGGAATCATTCTGGGAATTTTCGGGGATTAAGTCATCAAGAAAATATGATGAGGTAATCAGCGATATTTCCAAAATGCCGGGTGCTAAATGGTTCTCAGGGGCTTATCTCAATTTCGCGGAGAATCTTCTTAGATGCAAAGACAAATCGATAGCCCTAATATTCCAGGGAGAATCAGGAGAATCAGTAAAAATAACCTATGCGCAACTATACAAGGAGGTTGGACAGCTTTCTTTCTCTTTGAGGAAAATGGGCATTAAACCGGGCGACCGTGTTGTCGGCTTCATGCCGAATATCCCCGAGACAGTGATAGCCATGCTTGCAGCTACAAGTATCGGCGCGATTTGGTCCGCATGTTCACCGGATTTCGGAATCAAGGGGGTCCTCGACCGTTTTGGGCAAATCAAACCAAGAGTACTATTCACCGCTGATGGGTATTTTTTCAAAGGCAGGAAATTCGATTCACTCGACAGGATCAAGAGCATTATCGGTGAACTGCCATCAATTGAAAAGGTCGTGGTGGTTCCATTTATCGAGAAATCACCCGCGATATACAGCGTACCGGATTCGATACTATATGACAATTTCAAATCGGAAGAATGGCATGGCGAAATCGATTTTGAGCAGCTGCCCTTCGAGCATCCGCTTTATATAATGTACACATCAGGCACAACCGGACTTCCAAAATGCATGGTTCAGAGCGCAGGAGGAATCCTGATTAATCAGTTAAAAGAGCTTATTCTTCATACCGATTTGAAAAAAGAAGACACGATTTTTTATTTCACGACCTGCGGATGGATGATGTGGAACTGGCTTGTGAGCTCACTTGCGGTCGGCGCATCCGTTGTTCTCTTCGAGGGCAATCCTTTTTACGAGAATGCCGGTGCGTTATGGAGGATGGCTCAGGATGAGAAAATCACCATCTTTGGAACAAGCGCGGGTTATATAAATGCATTGCAAAACGAGGATTTAAAAGTAGGGAAAATTTATAATTTATCTAATCTCAAGGCGATTCTTTCAACCGGTTCTCCTTTATCAATTGAGAATTTCGAATACGTTTATCGCGAAATAAAATCCGATATTCAACTTGCTTCGATTTCCGGCGGCTCTGATATCAATGGATGTTTCGCAGCGGGGAATCCAATGGGACCTGTTTATGCCGGCGAGCTCCAGTGCAGATGTCTCGGGATGAAAGTGGAAGCGTATGGCGATGAAGGCAAACCTGTGATTAATCAACAGGGCGATCTAATATGCGCTGCTCCTTCACCATCGATGCCGATTTATTTCTGGGATGATCCCGATTATAAAAAATACATTGCCGCGTATTTTGATGTCTTCCCTAACGTGTGGAGACATGGGGATTTTATCGAGATTAACGAAAGGGGCGGCGTTGTTATTTATGGACGCTCTGATGCCACGCTGAATCCCGGTGGTGTAAGAATCGGTACCGCGGAAATATATCGCCATGTCGAAAGCATCGAGGAGATTCAAGACAGCATAGTTGTCGGTCAGAAATATAAAAATGATATCCGGGTAATCCTCTTTGTGAAAATGGCGAAAGGAGCGGAGCTGACTGAAGAAATCAAAAATAAAATCAGAAAGGCATTAAGAGAAAATGCATCGCCAAGACATGTTCCGGTAAAAATAATAGCTGTTCCGGAAATTCCATATACTTTGAACATGAAGAAAGTGGAGCTTACGGTAAAGAAAATTATTGAAGGCGAAGAGGTATTGAACAAGGATGCATTGAAGAATCCTGAGAGCCTTGATTATTTTAGGAATATCATTGAATTGAGCGAATGAGACCTAATTTGGTTTTCACATCGCTTTTGACATAACTTATCTCGTTTGTTAATATTTCTTTTTTCGCGGGGTATGCAGAATCCCCCGGTGGGGGATTTATCTGACGATTCAATCGCCTTTTTTGATTGGGCAAATTCGGGATAATGAACTTCGTTATTAAGATGAACATATCCTATTTAATAACCCGCCATGGGAAGTGGCGGGTTATAACTTTATGAAGACCCTTATAGATGGAGTAAGAGTCATGGAAATCAGAAAAGTGTTGGTTATCGGAGCGGGTCAGATGGGAAATGGTATCGCGCAGGTAGCTGCCAGCTCCGGTTATGATGTGGTCATGCAGGATATAGTTCCCGATGCTGTTAATAAAGGCATGGCATCAATAAAAAAATCTCTCGCGAAACTGGTTGAGAAGGAGAAAATATCTCAAACAGATGCGGATGCTTTTTTAGCCCGTATTAAGCCATCTCAAACGATCGATTACGACGTGGATATCGTAATCGAAGCGATTATTGAGAATGAAAAAATCAAATGCGACGTTTTCACCGACCTTTCAAATCATTGTCCTCCTAATACTATACTTGCTTCGAATACATCATCGATTCCAATAACTAAACTCGCAAACGCAACTAAAAGACCCGACAAGGTTATCGGGATGCATTTCATGAATCCGGTTCCATTGATGAAACTATGCGAGCTCATAAGGGGAGAGGATACAAGCGATGAGACATATAATGCAGTTAATGAAATGGCACAGAAAATGGGCAAGACAACCGCGCTGGCGCATGATTATCCCGGATTTATAGCTAACAGGATTCTGCTTCCATTTATAAACGAGGCAGCGTATGCATTGATGGAAGGGGTCGGCACCGCAGAGGATATAGATACGGTCGCGAAACTCGGATTCAATCATCCGATGGGACCTCTCGCTCTTGCCGACCTTATCGGGCTTGATGTGTGCCTCGCGATTCTTGAGGTACTTCATGAAGGGTTGGGTGATCCAAAGTATCGTCCATGTCCGCTTCTCAAGAGACTTGTCTTCGCGGGTCATCTTGGACGGAAGACCGGGCGTGGTTTCTATAAATATTAAAATGCGAGTTGAATAGTATAATCAGTCGGGGGGATGTATTTACTATCAAAATTATGAATCTCGGAGTCAATCATGCCGGGAACGATAAAAACAGATGAAGATCGATGCAAGGGTTGCAGCTTGTGTGTTAATTTTTGTCCTGTTCATGTCTTAAGGATTTCAGACAAAATCAACATGCAGGGTTACCATCCTGTTGAGTTGGTACCTGAGGGTGGCTGCACCGGTTGCGCCACATGCGCGCTCATGTGTCCTGATCAGGTCATTACGGTATTCAGAGTCAAGAAGGAAAAGGTCAAGAAAGAGGTCAAGCAAGCTACTGGTTGATGACTTTGTGTCGCTTGCAGGTTAAATTTAACGCGAATGGAATTGAGGTAGATAAATGGTTAAGTATTTGATGAAAGGCAACGAAGCGCTTTGTGAGGGAGCGATAAGAGCTGGATGCCGTGCATATTTCGGATATCCGATTACTCCTCAAAATGAAGTACCGGAATACATGTCAAGGCGTATGCCGGAGGTCGGTGGCGTCTTTCTTCAAACCGAAAGCGAGGTTGCCACGATAAACATGCTGCTTGGAGCTAACGCTACCGGTGTCAGGGCGATGACTTCAAGCTCGAGTCCCGGAATTTCGCTCATGCAGGAGGGGATTTCATACATGGCGGGAAGCGAAACGCCAGGGGTTATCGTAAATATAATGAGAGGGTCGCCGGGTCTTGGCAACATCGCACCGGCACAGGGTGATTATTTTCAAGCGACAAAAGGTGGCGGAAATGGCGATTACTGGACAGTCGTGTTCGGACCATCATCTGTCCAGGAATTGACACTCTACACATACAAATCTTTTGATATCGCTCAAAAATATCGGAATCCGGTGGTTGTCCTCGCTGATGGTGTTCTTGGTCAGATGATGGAACCTGTTGATTTCAGTGTCATGCCCGAAATAACGCAAACCACACCTGATTGGGCAACAACAGGCACGAGAGGGCGAAAAACTCCGAACATAATAAATTCAATATATCTTCTACCTGAAGTTCTCGAGAAACACTGTAATTCTATTCAGGCGAAGATGATGAAAGCAAAAACTGAGACTCTTGAATATGAGGAGTTTTTGCTTGATGGTGCTGATGTGGTTATAGTGGCATACGGTGTTTGTTCGAGAGTGGGACGAAGCGCGGCTCAACTTTTACGTGCGCAAGGTGTCAAAGTTGGAATGCTAAGACCAATCACATTGTGGCCATTCCCTGAGGTGCAGCTTCGTAATCTCGCGAATGAAAAAAAAGAGCGCCATTTTTTAGTGCTGGAATTGTCAGGCGGTCAGATGATCGAGGATGTTCGCCTTGGTGTGCAGGATGACGTGAGAGTGCATTTTTATGGTCGCATGGGTGGCGTTCTTATCACCAAGGAGGAAGTAGTTGATCAGGTCAACAGCATTCTAAAGCGAAGGTGATTTGTACGAAGGGAGCATGAAAATGTCAGATAAATCGGTTTCTACATACGCAATCGAGGATATGGAACAGGTTAATTTTTATCCCGAGTCGCTTGGCAAACGCCGGATGCATTACTGTCCCGGATGCACACATGGGATAGCTCACAGGATGGTAGCTGAAGCCATTGACGAAGCCGGATTGCATGATGTTGCTGTCGGGATTGCATCCGTCGGTTGCTCCGTTTTCAGTTTCGATTATTTCAATGTGGATTTTATACAATCACCTCACGGCAGAGCGCCCGCGATTGCAACAGGTGTTAAACGCGTGCGTCCGGATTGTTTCGTTTTCACTTATCAGGGTGATGGCGATTTGGCTGCGATTGGGACAAGTGAGATTTTCTGGGCGGCGCAACGTGGCGAAAAAATCACCGCATTTTTCATCAATAATGGAATCTATGGCATGACTGGCGGTCAGATGGCTCCAACCACACTCATAGGATGGAAATCAACCACATGTCAATCCGGACGGGACGCAGCTCATTCGGGTATGCCGATAAGAGTCGCTGAACTTGTCGCGAGCCTTCCGGGAACAGCGTTATCAGTTCGAACCTCTTTGCACAATCCTGCCAACGCCAACAAAACAAAAAAAGCGATTAGAACAGCGATCGATTATCAGATGAAAGGACTTGGATTTACCCTTGTTGAAATACTTTCATCATGTTCAACCAATTGGGGAATGGACCCATTGGAGGCATTAAAAAGAATTGAAAATGAGATGATTCCATATTTTCCACTTGGTGTTTACAAGGATGTTCTCGAACAGCAGAAGAAAGAGGAGAAGGAAAAATAACCGGTTGAAAGGCTGGGTAAACGATGTATAACGAGATGATATTCGCGGGTTTCGGCGGTCAGGGCATAATGACTATCGGCCAGATAATAGCCTATGCCGGGATGGGGGAGGGTAAAGCTGTGGCGTGGATTCCATCATACGGTCCTGAAATGCGCGGTGGAACAGCGAACTGCACCGTTGTTGTGACCGATGAGGAACAGGTTGGCGCTCCTCTCACGGCTCATCCGGATTGGGTTATAGCGATGAATAACCCGTCTTTCGCAAAGTTTGAGCCCATGATAAAACCCGGTGGAGTGCTCGTTTATAACGAATCCCTGATTACTCATAAACCGGCAAGAACAGACATAATCTATATCCCGATAAAAGCGAATGATCTTGCCGAGGAGGCTGGAAACGTGAGATATGCTTCGATAATCTGCATGGCTGCGCTTGTGGGATTCACCGATATGATTAAAATGGAATCGATTGCGAAAGCGTTGGAATCCGTACTCCCGGAAAGGCATCATAAACTGATCCCGGATAATATGAACGCGGTGAAAATTGGATTTGATATCGGAGCTAAAGTTAAATCGAACAGTAAGAAAATGTAGAATTTCGTTTTGTTCTCTTATAGCAAGGGAAGCGGCATGCCATATAAAATCATCAAGAAAAACAGTCTGACTTCAATAACACATAGAATCGAAATTATCGCACCGATGATTGCTAAAAGAGCAAAGGCGGGACAATTTGTTGTTTTAAGACTCAGCGATACCGGAGAAAGATTCCCTCTTACTATTTCGGGAACATCCATTGAAAATGGCACGATTACTTTGATTTTCCAGGAGGTTGGGAAATCATCAAGTATGCTCGCTCGAATTCCGGAAGGCGGCGAAATTCTCGACCTTCTTGGTCCTTTGGGTACTCCGAGTCATATTGAAAAATTCGGAACCGTAGCATGTGTCGGCGGTGGTTATGGAAACGCGGTCCTGCTCCCTGTCGCGAGAGCCTACAAGCAGGGTGGGAACAGGGTCATTATGATAGTCGGATTCCGTACAAAGGATTTGATAATTCTTGAGGATGAGCTCAAGGCGGCTTCTGATGAGTATCATCTATGCACCGATGATGGTTCCTGCGGGCATCATGGCTTCGTAACAAGCAAATTAGACGAGCTTATCAAGGCGGGTTATCATCTGGATTTATGCATGGCGATTGGTCCTGTTCCAATGATGAAAGCCGTATGCAAGGTTACCGAGCCATGCGGAATTTCAACTTATGTTTCGTTGAATCCGATTATGGTTGATGCTACAGGCATGTGCGGTGTGTGCCGGTGCACGGTTGGCGGAGAAATGAAATTCGCCTGCGTTGATGGTCCCGACTTTGATGGTCACAAGGTTGATTGGGAGGAGCTTCAGATAAGGCTTAGAACCTTTAACAAGTTTGAACAGGAAGCGATGGAGCGATATCAGAAATCCATCAAGGAGGAAGGGAAATAATAATAAATGGGGGCTGTCCCCATTTTTTCATGATGTGTTTGGAGTGAAAAAATTGACCGAGGAAAAACAGAAAAGAAACACCAGTCCGACCAAGATACATATACCTGAGCAAAAGCCTGAAGAACGTATCAAGAACTTCAACGAGGTTACTCTCGGCTATACACCTGAGATGGCGATGGAGGAAGCGAGACGATGCCTGAGTTGTAAAAAGGCGAGTTGCATCGGTGGATGTCCTGTCGGTATCAATATCCCGGAATTTTTAGCTCATGCCGCGGAAGGCAGATGGGAAGAGGGTTATCTAGCTCTCAAAAAATACAACGCCCTTCCCGCGATTTGCGGACGAGTCTGTCCGCAGGAAAATCAATGTGAAAAAACGTGTGTTCTTGCTAAAAAATGCGAACCGGTCGGGATAGGACGAATCGAACGTTTCCTCGCCGACTGGTATTTGCAGAAGTACGATATGCATCCGCACGGCGAATACATGGTGAAAAGCGATAAGAAAGTAGCTATTGTCGGAAGCGGACCGGCATCAGCGACAGTTGCGGGTGAAATGGTTCAAGCGGGATATCAGGTAAATGTTTTCGAAGCTCTCCATTCTCTTGGTGGAGTTTTGGTTTATGGGATCCCCGAATTTCGTCTTCCAAAAGCCGTGATTAAAGCGGAACTTGATATCATCAGCGACTGGGGAGTCGTCTTTGAACCGGATGTATTAGTGGGCAATACAGTGACTCTTTACGATTTATTCGGTATGGGATTTGAAGCGATTTTCCTCGGAACTGGCGCCGGACTTCCGTACTTTCTTAATGTCCCCGGTGAAAATGGACTCGGGATTTATTCATCGAATGAGTTTCTTACGAGGATAAATCTTATGCGCGCCAACAGGTTCCCGGAATATGATACGCCGATACTCGTTGGGAAGAAGGTCACCGTCGTTGGCGCTGGTAATACGGCAATGGATTCAGCGCGTATCAGCAGACGATTGCCTCAAGTTGAAAAAGTAATTATAGCTTATAGAAGAAGTCGAACCGAGATGCCCGCTCGCGCTGAGGAGGTTGTGCATGCCGAGCAAGAAGGCATTGAATTGCAGACTCTGGTCGCACCGCAAAGATATATTCTTGATAATAATCATCAGGTTTGCGCGATGGAAATGATTCGTATGGAGCTTGGTGAGCCGGATGAGCGTGGACGTCGCAGACCGGTGCCAATCGAAAGCAGCGAGTTCATCCTCGAAACCGATACCGTCATCGTGGCGGTCGGACAGGGACCAAACCCTCTTTTAATGAAAGCGACTCCGGACATAGAAACCACCAAGTGGGGTACGATTATCGTTGATGAAAAAACCGGGATGACATCGATGCAGGGTGTATTCGCAGGCGGCGATATCGTATCGGGCGGCAGTACGGTAATCAGCGCCATGGGTGCCGGAAAAACCGCTTCAAGAGCTATGATGGATTATATAGAAAGCAAATAAATAAAATCTATTTCGGAATTAATCTTTTTATATTAAAATCATATACGGAGGTGGTAATCTAAAAATTCCTTTGGGAATAGATTGGTGGATTAATCCATAATCCAATGGGTATGGATTATTCGACCGAATTTTTTTGAATTATCTTTACAACTATGGGAGTAAGAAGTGACAGATCACACAATACAAGAGGTGATAATCGTCCGACGGCGAAACCGGGTCTGGCGAATGGTTCAGTTCCTGGTTGTCACCCTAATCATGCTGATGGCGTTAATGAACGTCTTCGTATGGCAATTTGTGATCGATGGGAAAGAGGTCGCAGCTTTTATTGTTATCGGATTTCTGTACCTTACCTCTTTCCTGGAATGCTTTAATTATTATCATTTCGATTGCCCTTTTTGCGGCATGGAACTGAAGACAAGCGATTTTGATATGGGACTTGTCAAACGATGCATGAACTGCGGCCATACGTTTAATGTTCATTATATTGAGAAGAATTGATTTACCGGAACCGCAGCGTGATTTTGCTTTACAATGAATCAGCCGTTGGAAATCGAGCTTAAGGAAATACACGAACGACCCTTTGCGTTCTATGTCTTTATCGCTATAACGATTCACATAGCGCTCGGGTATGGGATTTATTACCTCATTACCTCCCCGTTTGGAAATGGGATACGAAATGCTATCGCGGATGTAAATACCAAAAATAGTTCAGGTTTAAATGTATCCGATCCGCAAAACAAGACATCCGAGAATGCTGAATCACCTAATAATCTTAGTGGAGGGCAAGTAATGCCTCCTTTCGAATCGTCATCTATAATTTCCAACAGGTATTTGAAAGAGACATTTGTTCATGAAAAAAGCGGTCTTCTTTTTGCCGATGAGATAAATATGCCGGAACAGAAGAAAGACCGGATTCGAAAACAGGTTATTGAGCCGAAGATACATCGCGATTTCAGTCTTGAAAACCTTCCAAGGCAGTTCCGAAATAAAGAATGGGATTTAATGCTTCGATTGAAGGTGGATCGTAATGGCGCCCCGGTTGGCAATATCAAGGTAATTAAATCATCGGGCGACAAGGTTCTCGATCAATTGACAATAAACCGCGTTAAGGAATCGAGATTCGAACCGGCGCATTATGAGGGGACAGCTGATTATTTCGACTATACTTTCGATATGGAAATTCGTTATCAGTAAGGGTGTCGTGATATAATCAAGGTACTTTAACGCAAAGAGGAAAATAATTATGTTTGGATTTTTTCAAAGCATTGGGATATGGGAACTTCTATTTATACTGCTTATTGTCCTGATAATTTTCGGACCCGGTAAGCTTCCGGAGGTCGGCAAAGCGATTGGCAAAGCCATGAAGTCATTCCGCGAGGCTCAGAGGGATGTGGAATCCGACATCAAGGGCGCCATGAAGGAATCTGAGGAGAACGTGAAGAAAACCGAAAGTACGAATCAAAAAGGTTCGTAGGAGTGATGCGGATGTCCGTTAGTGGCGTCGATGAGTCTTCGAACTCTCCTGAAAATTCTTTCAAATCGGAAGAACAAGAATCCCCAAAATTCGGTGATATGTCTATCCTTCAACATCTCGAGGAGTTACGCAGGAGAATCATCTATTGCCTTATCGCGATAATGTGTTCTTTTGTAATAGCTTTCGCTTTTAATAATTATATTTTCAAAATTATTCTTTACCCCTTCGGACCGGGTTTCCATCCGGTAGTCCTCGACCCCGTAGAACGGTTTTTTAACTATTTTAAAATAGCCATGGCTTCCGGATTAGTTATCGCGAGTCCGTTAGTGATTTGGCAGATCTGGATGTTTATCGCGCCGGGTTTGTTACCTCACGAAAAGCGTTATGTGCTTCCGGTGATACCGGTTATTCTCCTCTTGTTCGCTGCGGGTGCCGCGTTTGGTTATTTTCTCATCCTCCCGATTTCTCTCAGGTTTCTTTTGAACTACGGTAGCGATGTGATATTAAATCAGATAAGGCTCGAACGCGCTGTCAGTTTTGTTGTCAACATCTGTCTCGCTTGCGGAATTGTATTCCAACTGCCGGTTGTTGTTTTTTTGTTTTCAAAAGTCGGACTGATAACCGCTGGATTTTTAAGGCGGAAGAGGAAGTTCATGATTATCGCTATATTTGTTCTGGCTGCTGTCCTTACACCAACGCCTGACCCGTTTACGATGACACTGGTTGCAGCTCCGATGCTTATACTTTACGAGGCGAGTATCATAGTTGCCGGATTATCCCGCCCGAAATTGAAGGATATAGAAAATTCCGCAGAAGATTAATATATGCCTAAAAGCAAAGTACAGAAAAGAATACAAAATGTTCAAGCGATATTGACAAGACGCAGGTGCCCGTTTTGCAGAGCTGTGAATTTATCGGAGCGAAAGAGATGCAGGAAGTGCTTTCTTGCACTCCCTCAGTATGCTAACTTAAAGGGTAAGGGAAGTGATAAGCTTTTTTTGATACCCATGAAAGATCCGCGTTCATCGCTAATGCGTCTTGCTGATTATATTGAGGTGTTAGCGGTTATAATACCCGGCATAGTTTTTCTTTTGGATCGGCTGTATCAAAAAAGAACCAGTATTCCATGGCAACATTACACTCCAGCCATTGTGGCTCTTACAACTGTCATGCTTTATTATGTTTCATCCAGTCAGTCGATTGAAACCATGTGTCGGAATTGCGGTCAGACTATCGTGATAAAAATACCTGTCCGAAAGCAATCATTTCCACAGGCCGTAAGATGCTGGGCATGCGGTGCTGTTCACCAAATCCAATGGGATTTCCAGAAGGACAAATCGCTTACACTCACAGCAAGATAAGAACTGCCCTATCAAAATAAATCTCATGTTATAATTAATTTTTTGTTCTATTAACCTATGAACAAGCGGGTATACATACTGGTTGGCCCTACTGCTGTCGGCAAGACAGAAGTCGCACTTGGGATTGCTGAAAAGCTCGATGCGTGGATTATCTCCGCTGATTCACGCCAGGTCTATCGTCATATGGACATAGGCACCGCGAAACCGTCACAGGCTGACAGAATGAGGGTCAGGCATTTCCTGATCGATATAATCGATCCCGATTCAACTTTCAGCGCCGGCGCGTTTCTTGCATCAGCACGTGATGTAATAAATGAAGCTTTTGAGAAAGACGTGAATATTCTGATAGTTGGCGGAACGGGACTATATATTCGAGCGCTTGTGAAGGGTTTCGATCTTGCTGATACTCCGAGGATAGATGAAATCCGTAACGAGCTTGAGGAGCAACTTGAGCGAGATGGTCTTGAGAGCCTTGTGAAAGAGCTTCGAGCTCTTGACCCGATAGCTTCCGAAGCGATAGATTCGATGAATCCTCGTAGAGTAATAAGAGCGCTTGAGATAATAAAAGCTACGGGGAAACCTCTTGATGATGCGCGCGGCAGCAGGATATCCGAAGAAATGGAATTTGTGGTCATAGGACTGAGAAGAGAACGGGACTCGCTTGGAGAGAGAATCCGTTTGCGTACTTATTCGATGCTTCATGCCGGGTGGATGGATGAAGTTCGGGAGCTCATGAAGATGAATTATCCTGAGGAATCCCCGGCGATGAGCGGCATCGGTTATAGAGAGTTGAGGGAATTTCTTGAGGGAAAAATCACCCTCGATCTTGCCATCGAAAGAATTATTACGAGAACTCGTCAATACGCAAAACGACAGATGACATGGTTCAATGCCGATGATTTTATACGGTGGTGCGATCTCGACGCTGATGACGAAGTGGGGGAGATTTCAGAACGGATTTTGAAATTGTTTTTGGAAACATGAAAAAATCAGGTTATAAATTTCCTTTCGCCAAGATGCATGGTACGGGAAACGATTTCGTGGTCGTGGAAAAAACAAATCTCCCACGGAATGCCAACTTGAGCAAACTTGCGTTTACTGTATGCGACAGAAAATTCGGGATTGGAGCGGATGGATTGATTGTTATCGCATCGAGTAAAAAAGCAACATTCAAAATGATTTTCTTTAATCCGGATGGAAGCCAATCTGATATGTGTGGCAATGGATTGCTGTGTTTCGGCAAATATATCTATGAACACGGTTTAACATTATCGGATTCAATGTTAGTTGAGATTGGCGATAAACTGGTCCCCATAATTTTGTATCCGGATGATAGTGGAAAAATCAGTATGGTTACAGTATCCATGGGTAGACCGGATTTCAACCGCAAAAATATTCCTGTAACAGGCGATGGTGAAACAGCTCTCGCTGAAACAATAAAGCTTGGCGATGGCAGCAAGTTTGAATTTTATGCTGTGTCTATGGGAAATCCTCATGCGGTCATAATGGTTGAGGATGTGGGTAATTTTCCAGTCGCGACAATAGGTCCTCAAATCGAGAGACATGAGATTTTTCCTGATAGAATCAATGTGGAGTTTGTTGAATATATCTCGCCGGATATGGTAAAAGCGAGGATTTGGGAACGCGGAGCGGGGGAGACATTGAGTTGCGGTTCCGGGGTATGCGCTGTATCTGCGGTGTTAAGACGCATTGGACTCGTGAAGAATTCCGTTAAAGTACAGGTCGCGGGAGGGGAACTCGATGTGGAGTTTGATACGAATGATCTGGTATTCTTGAAAGGTCCCGCAGTGGAGGTTTTCACCGGGACATTTTCGTTATAATACAAACGTTCATCCAAAGAGGTAATGCTTACATGCTAAAGACCGATAATCCATATTTTAAACTGTCAGAACGAGTGTACAAAGTTCCTCCGTACCCGTTTGCTGCGCTGGATAAGGCACAAGAAAAGGTGAAGCAGGATCATCCGGACTGGAAGATAATCAAGCTCGGGATAGGCGATCCCGACAAACCTACCGATCCGCGAATAAGACAGGCTTTGACTGATTCTATCGAAAAGGATTTTACGACTCACAGATATCCCAAATATGAGGGGCACCCGAAATTCCGTCAAGCATGTGCCGACTGGTTCTATAAAAGATTCAAAGTGAAAATGGACCCGAATGAACATGTCTATGTGACAAACGGTTCCAAAGAGGCTTTGATGCACATGATCTGGGGAGTTCTCGACAAGGGAGATACGGTCCTTGTGCCCGATCCTTTCTATCCGGTTTACAAGATGGGTAGTATTTTCTGTGATGCAAAAATTCGCTTTTTGCCTTTAAAGAAAAAGAATAGTTTCCTTATCGACTATAAGAAAATCCCTGAGAAAGTTGCTGATAAGGCGAAATTGATTTTTGTTTGTTACCCGAATAATCCGACATCCAAACAGGCTGGACTTGATTTCTACAAGGAAACTGTAGAATTCGCAAAAAAGCACAAGATAGTTGTAATCAGCGATAATGCGTATAGCGAAATCTATTATGGCACTGAGAAACCGCCATCGATTTTCGAAGTTGATGGTGCGATGGATGTAGCTATTGAGCTTCATTCATTCTCCAAGAGCTACAACATGACGGGATGGCGTCTCGGCTTCGCAGTGGGAAATCCGGAACTTATAGATGCTCTTGAGATAATCAAGAACAACACGGATTCAGGTGTTTTCACGGCTATTCAGTTTGCCGGTATTAAAGCGCTCGAACTCACAGACGAACTCGGTCCTCAAGTACGCGACCTTTACAGGAGCAGGCGAGATCGTGCAATGCCAAAACTCAGGAAAGCCGGTTTTGATGTAACACCATGCGAAGCGACTTTGTATTTATGGATTCAAGTTCCCAAGGGTGAGAATGGGGTCAGCTTCTCAAAGAAGCTTCTCGAGGAAAAAGGTGTTGTCGTAGGACCCGGAACATCATGGGGGGAAGAGGGTGAGAAATTCATCAGGATATGCCTCTCGACTCCGGATGCCGATTTTGATGAGGCGCTTGATAGAATTATAGAATCGAGATAAAAACCTTATGTAATTCGACATCCCATTCAAACCGATGAGATAATAGACATCGAATGCGAATCAGGGATGCTGGTAGAAAATTTTAAAATGCCTGTTCAAGATGAACATATTCTTCTAAGCGTTATAATCCCCGCTTTCAACGAGGAGGAATCGCTTCCGAATCTTTACACTAAACTCAAACCTGTCCTTGAGAAAGTTGCTGATAAGAGTCACGAGATAATCTTTGTTGACGATGGTTCGCAGGATTCCACATTGAAAGTGATGAAGGAACTTTACGAGAAGGATGAGTTTGTGAAGGTAATTTCTCTTCGCAGGAATTTTGGGAAAGCACAGGCTTTCGCGGCAGGATTCGGTATTGCGAAAGGCAAATACATCATTACTCTCGATGCCGACATGCAGGATGATCCAGATGAGATTCCACGGTTCATAGAAAAGCTCGATGAAGGTTTCGATCTTGTAATCGGATGGAAAGCGCAGCGAAAAGACCCGCTTCTCAAGGTCATAAGCTCCCGGTTCTTCAATTTGACTAATTCGGTTGTCTTCGGTCTCATGCTTCACGATATCAATTGCGGATTCAAAGCGTATAAAAAAGAAGTCATCGAGGAGATGGAACTGTATGGCGAGCTTCACAGATATATCCCCGTATTTGCGCATTCGAAAGGATTCCTGGTCACGGAGATAAAGGTGAAACACCATCCGCGCAAATACGGAAAAACCAAATATAACTGGAGACGATACGCTGCCGGTTTCTTCGACCTTCTTACATCGATAGTCATAACGCGGTTCGCCAAGAAACCTCTTCATTTCTTTGGCAGCTTCGGCTCATTGTTTTTTTTATTCGGTCTTATAATTTGTGGAAAGCTGACATGGGACTGGTTTCATCATAAATGGATAGGCGACAGACCGCTTTTAATCCTCGGGGTGCTTTTGTTGATTGTCGGTATGCAGGTGATAATGATTGGTTTAATCGGTGAGATAATAATAAACCGCGAGGAACGTAAAATCTCAAGACCACCCATCAGGCAGATTTTAAGCCGCAATCCTGGAGACCACGATGAATGCGGCAGTTGAGGGATATCCCTTTGTCGCGGTTATCCTGGTTGCTCACGGTGGAAGAGATTACACAATCGCATGTATTGAATCATTGAAAGAATCCACTTATCCGAACTTCAAAATAATTTTGGTGGACAACGCATCACCGGATGATACGCGCGAAAAGGTTGCTGCTCGATTTCCCGATATTGAAATCATGACTTCCGATAAAAATTTGGGATTTGCCGGAGGAAACAATCTCGGCATCCGTTACGCTTTATCCCTGAAAGCAGAATATATTTTTCTATTGAATAACGATACGGAGATTGCGCCGGATGCGATAAATCACCTTGTGAATACAGCATCGCAAAATAAAAACATCGGGGCTGTAGGTCCCATGATTTACTATTTCTCGGATAAAACGAGGATATGGTCAGCAGGCGGTATTATTAACTTCACATGGTCGTATCTGAAACATAGGGGGATCAGGGAACAGGACAGGAATCAGTATAATCAGTCATCCGATGTCGATTATTTAACGGGATGCGCGTTTATGTTCCCATCTAAAGCAATTGAATTAATCGGTTTTCTCGATGAGGGATTCTGGATGTATTATGAAGATGCTGATTTCTGCATGCGTTTGAAAAAGAAAGGATTAAGAATTGTCTTTGAACCGCACGCCAAAGTCTGGCATAAGATTTCCAGCTCGACTGGAGGAAATATCTCACGGAGAAAGATGCTTTACAAATTCCAAAGCGGATGGAAATTTTTCGCAAGATACTCACCATCGCCACTTTGGATTGTGACTTATCCGCTGAGTCAGTTTATATTCTTTCTCGCAGCATTGATGAAGCGTTAGAAGTACTTTCTTAGCAAAAACGGTATAATAATGACTAAGTTTTGGATTTAAACTTATTCATAATGGATAACCAGACAAAGAAAATTCCAATTCTTGTTGTTACCTATCACTTTCCACCACGCGGTGGTGTGAGTGTACAGCGTATCGTTAAATTCATAAAGTATCTTCCCAATCACGGATTTCAACCGATTGTACTGACAGTTAATAAACCTTTGGGTTCGGTCGCTGAGGATATTGAGATGATGGAGGAAGTTCCTGACGATGTCAGGATATTCAGATCCGAGAGTTTCGAACCGTATCATATTTATCGAGCTTTGGGAGGAACCAAGAGACAGGATGATCCAACGTTCCGAAGCGAGCTTGTTGCCAAAGCTCGCAAACGAGGGATTGCATCAAAACTGTATTTTGAATATCAGCGAAGGTATTTAATTCCCGATCCTAAAATCGGGTGGTTAAGACCCGCATTGGGAGCGGCGAAGAGGATATTTGAACAATATTCACCGAAAGCCGTTATATCGACATCTCCCGAAGCGACCGCTCACCTGATTGCATTGAAACTTCATGAAATCTATGATGTTCCGTTTGTGGCGGACTTCCGCGACCCGTGGACATCAGGTCATTATTCACTCGATCGTCCGAAGAAAGCTCATATGAAAGAAATGAGAATGGAGGATTATGTACTTCACGAAGCTGGTGCTGTAACGGTTGTCATGCAGTCGTTTATCAAGGATTTTCTCAAGGTGCATCCGGGTATAGAGCAATCCAAATTTCATGTTATACCTAATGGATTCGATGAGGCGGACTATAAAAAAGTAGTTCCTCGAAAGTTTGAGCATTTCACGCTTGCCCATACCGGTTCGGTTTATCATCAACGCTCTCCTGTTCCACTTTTTAAGGCTTTGAAGGAATTTTTAAGATTGTATCCCGATGCTAAAAATGAAATTCGTATGCTTTTCCTCGGTCAGGTGGATCCTCAGTATTTCAGAACATCTGTTGAGATGGGAATCGCTGACATCATTATCCATGAGCGATTCGCATCACATTCAGACAGCCTATCAACGCAGCTCGGTGCTGATGTTCTCGTGATTCTTTCCGAGGGAGTCATGACAGCCAAGGTTTACGAATATCTGAGAGCATCGAAACCAATTATCGGTATCGCAGCGAAGGGCGAGCTTATGGGGCAGATTCATGAATGGGGCGTAGGTAGAATATTTGAACCCGATGATTACCTGAAGGCATCGGAACTCATCGCGCAGATGTACAACTCTTGGAAACATAAAGAGCCAAATTTATGGAATGAATATAAGAAAGTTGATCTCAGGATTTATGAAAGGAGCTATCAGGCATCGCAACTTGCCGAAATTCTTCGAGCACTGGTTTCGTGACAAAATGATATAATCGCGCATATGGTCAAGGACAGCATAGGCACGTTCATCACGAAAATAATCGTGATGGCTTTTGCTATTATCGTCAGTGTCATTATAAATAGAAGTCTTGGCGCTGATGGTAGAGGGCAGCTTGCTGTTGTTGTTTTAGTCCCGCAGATTTTGTGGGTTCTCGGTTCATTCGGTCTCGATTTCGCGAATATCTATTATTCAGGTAAAACTCGTGAAAAAATTCCAATCATTATTTCAAACTCGATATGGCTTGGACTCTTTTTCGGTTTCGCGTTTATTTTGATTGTATCCGCTGTCTGGATTTTATCCGGTTCGCTTGTCAAGGATATCGATAAGTATCTCCTGGGAGTACCCGGACTTTATTTTTTCCTGATGCTGCTGACCGTACCGCCATATCTTGTCGCTTATTTCCTTGATTCGAGCGTTTACGGCATGGATAAAATCCACGCTCGAAACATAAAGGAAATCTTCACGAATGCTTTTCTCCTTGTGGTCACGGCGATTATGGTTACCGATCCCAGCGCAAGAGCGCCTCTTGTGAATCGCTCATTCGGATTTGGTCTTAATATGGGAATTTTTGGAGCTACAATCAGTCAGCTCTTTTTTGTGACATTCATAGTGATCTACTCTTTATTTTTAGTAAGTCGTTTTTCAAAATGGAGATTGATGAAGTTCGATTGGGCTTTTTTCATTGAGGCGATGAGATATATAGGATTTTACGCTTATGGAGCGACAGCAGCGACATTCCTGTTTCATAGAATAGGTATCTTCATATTGACATATTACATAGCGAATATCTCAAGATTGACGAACGTGGATCTCGGTCTTTTCACAACGGCATCAACAATCATGGAAAAGCTGATGGTGATTCCGGGTTCCATTGTTTATGCGCTCCTGCCGAAGGTGACATCGAAAAGCTCCGATGAAATCATAGTCCTGACCTCGAAAGTTTCACGGCATACTTTGATAGTCACTCTAATTTCCATCGGTTTTCTCTCGATCTTCATAAGTCCGATTCTTGTTTTTCTTTACGGGTGGGAGTATGAACCGGCGAAGTATCCTTTCTGGTGGCTCGCACCAGGAATCATCCTTCTCAGCATGGGTAGAGTATATGGGACTCATCTTCTCGGCATTGGAAAAGCTTATTACGCGTTTTATTTTTCAATCTGCACCTTAATCCTGAACGCAATTTTGAATATCGTTTTGATACCCTTGATGGGGATAAATGGAAGCGCAATCGCCACGAGTATCGCGTATGCGTTTCAGACATTTCTGATGTATTATGCTTTCAAGCGCGAGACAAAGATTGGGACAGGCGAATTATTCCTTCTCAGGCGCGATGATTTCAATGTTTATTCGCGCGGTATGAGAGAGCTCTGGAGATATTTTTCGCGAAGCTGATGAGCGAAATCGGTAAAATAAAAATCACAATGGTCGCTCCGGCGGATAATCCGCACACTCGACGTTTCGCTGAATTCTTCCTCAGGGAAGGACATGAATTAAAAATCGTATCGTATTCAATGGGTGAAATCGATAACGTGGAGGTATATGTTCATTCACGAATACCATCCGAGGTTACAGGCGTTAAAAAGAAATTTCTGCATCTGAAGGATTACATTCAAATTCGGAGAATACTCGCCTGGGCTGACATAGTCTTCGTGAATTACATTTACAACTGGCGTTTCAATGAGGTTTATCGCGGACTCAACAATGTCATTGCATCAGTATGGGGTAGCGATATTACATACCGCGAAAAGGAGACAGAGACGGAGGTTTATTATAAAAAAATGATTTTAAGCATTGCGCGACGGGTGCTTGCTCTGAGCAGATTTCTCGCGAACGAGGTGCGCGAATACCTTCCGGATGGTGTCGAAGCTATTGTAATCCCCTGGGGAGTGAATACTGATTTGTTCCATCCGCTTAAAATCCATAAAAGCCTGGATGAACCGGTCATAATAGGTTATGCCAAGGGACTTTATGAAAAATACGGACCGCATATTCTTCTTGAGATTCTGCAGGTACTGAAAAATGAAGACTTGAATTTCATATGTAAAATTGCCGGAGGAGGGGAGCTGGAGGTGCAACTTAAGATTTACGCGGATAGACTCGGAATCAAGGATAAAGTGGAATTTCTCGGAAGGCTTGATCCGGATGATATGCCGGATTTCATGAGGGGGATAGATATTTTCGTAATGCCGAGTTTGATACGGGAGAGTTTCGGAGTAGCAGCGCTGGAGGCATCAGCATCGGGAGTACCGGTCGTGGCGAGTGATACCGGCGGTATCCCGGAGGTAGTCTGGAATGATGAAACCGGTTTCCTGGTTGCACCGGGTGATGTTTTGGGTTTTGCTGATGCCATATCAACTCTTATTACAAGCAGCGATCTGAGAGGATGCATGGGTGCACAGGGACGCGATTTCGTAAGGAAAAATTATTCGTGGGCTCAAACGGAAAAGCAATTGATGGATGTTTTTATCGATGTATTAAAGGAAGTCGGAAAACTCAGCGTTTGAAAACAGACTTCGCGAGTTCCTTGTGAATTTTGATAATCATTCTTTGACGAGCTATCGCCTCAATTTTATCTTCCTTTTTGAGTTTTAAAATGAATAATTTCAGCTTCGCCATCGCGACAACTCGATCGAATGTAATGTCGCGTTCGACCTCGCCGAAATGTTTTCCAAAATATTTATATGCGCTTTCAAAGAAACATTTCATCTTGTATTCACGTGCCGTTTCATCACCACCGAATGAAGAGCCTGATTCGTGAATCGCTTTTACATCAGGATGAACATAGACTTTTCTATTTGCCTTGTGAAGTCTCAATGACCAATCTGTGTCTTCAAAAAATAGGAAAAAACGATCATCGAAGGGACCGATTGAATCCCATGCATGCCTTGCTATCAACATGAAAGCTCCTGTTACATAGCCGGCTTCAAAAGGAACCTTTTCGATGGTTACCGATTTTGTAGTGCTCCATTTCGAGCGAGGAAACCATTTGCGCAAACCGGAGAAGTCGAATTTAAACATGGATGGCGTTGGGAGCTCGCCCCATGAATGAACCGGTATGCCATTAGAGTCAATCAGGTTGGCGCCGACAAGCGAGGTTTCCTCTTCTTCTTCGATAAATTCAAGAGCAAGCGAAATTGTATTTTCCTGCACTACCACATCAGGATTTAATACAAGCAGATATTTCCAGTCATGGCTTTTAGCGATTTCATTTATTCCTCTTGCGTAACCGAGATTTTCCGAGCTGGCGATGAGATCGATGTTCCCGAAGTTTTGTGAGATCATCTGAGGTGTGCCATCGAACGAAGCGTTGTCGTAGATGACAATTTTATGGTCGATCTCCCGAGCTGAATTCATTACCGCGTTAACGCATTTCGCGATTATGTCCCGCGATTTGAATGTGACTATGCCGATTAATAGATTAACCACGAAGTACTGTCTAATGCATGATATCCTCGAGGAAATCCTCCGCTTCGGTTCGAACCAAAACCATGATATTCGCTATCCGTCGTACAAAATAGTTATAGAGCATGACAGAGGGGACGGCAACTACAAGGCCTGACGCGGTCGCGACAAGCGCCTCGGCGATTCCTCTGCTCACACCTCCATATGCCGCGGGATCGGCTGCGGAAAGCGAATGAAATGCCCTGATGATACCAAGTACCGTTCCGAATAGTCCCACAAATGGCGATGTGTTGCCAATGGTTGCCAGCCATCCGATGCCGAGAGTCATTCTTGTTTCAAGGCGCTCCGTTCCTCGTCTGAGAGAACGAAGTGCTTCATCAATCGTTTTTGAGCTTTCTTTTATCTGCAATATTCGCTCGTAAAGTACCGATATGGGGTCTTTTTTTAAACTCAAAAATTCATCTTTTGAACGGTTCTTCACCGCATTTTTCAAAAGGTCGATTTTCTTTCCTATTCTCGCAAGATAGAAAATCTTTTCAAGTGTTATCGTGATTACAACAATCGAGAAGAGCGTAAGGATATACATCACAAAACCGCCCTGCTCGAACCAGTTACCGGATTCAATGTCTGGAGTCATTTAGTTTGTCTTGCCTTTTTTCTCAAGAGTGTATCCAAAATATTCATTAAGACGGTCGACATAAACTTCACGTTCAACAAGCGGTCTTGAGATTATCTCAAGATATGTCTGAGATATTTTGCCTGATTGAGCTAGTTCTTTTCCCGCTTGTTTCGCCGCTAATAATATATCGTCAATTCCCACTCCTATCCTCTGCATTTCAAACATCGCAGGAGCGTGGGGTCGAAGCAGTGATCCGACAAACTCCGAATTGAAGTTCATTGAAATAGCCTTGACATGTTGTATGAGAGGGTCGAAGTTGGATAATTTCCAGAAACCACAGGTTGAAACGAGCGCCATAAGAGTATGTTTTTTCTCGGATCTCCATGGATGCCACATGCGATTTTCATCATATTCGACAAACGGAAGGACAAGCGGAATCATTCGGTCAAGGAGATTTTTCAGTATACCGGTCATCCCATCTACATAGAGAGGAGTCGCAAGAACAAATATGTCGGCATTTTTAGTGGCATCAAGGACTTTTATCATGTCGTCATTCTGGATGCAATCGCCATCGGTTTTCAGCCAGCACGAGAGATCTCCACGACAGGGATTGATTTTTAATTCGCTTAAATCGAAGGAGGTGACCTCGCATCCCGCATCCTTCAGTCCCTCAAGGAATGGCTTCAATATTAGTGCCGTGGTTCCATTCATCCCATGGGGACTTCCAAGAAATGATGCAACTTTTTTTGTCAATATTTTTTTCCTTTCTGAATGCCCTTTACCTGTAGTATCTTACGACCTCCTCAAGCGGTTTTCGGTTCGCTTCAAGGGGAGGTTGCGATGGGTAACCAAAAGCAATAACCGCGACAAGTCGTCCTTCTTTTATCTCCAGTTTCTCCTCTATTTTTTCTCTGCAAACGGTCGGGGTGGTCATCCATACACCGCCGATTCCGAGTGCCCATGCCGCAAGGAGCATGTTTTCGATAGCTGCTGCGACCGATTGCAATCCTGAATCCGTTGATTTCCTGTTCTCACGATATAGAGTTCCGGCATCGCCCATCATTGCGTAGTATTCATCGCTTTTTGAAAGATATTCGGTTGCGACACAAAAAATGTTAAGGGGAGCATCGCGGAAGAAAGTAGCGTAGAATTTCGAATATTTTATATGCTTCTTCGCTTCATGATTTTGAAGAAGCGAACTCATGGTTTCATAAGTTTCATCGACTATCCCGGCAAGTTCGCGGTTTAATTCCTTGTTCGTAACAGCTATGAACTCCCACGTCTGGCGATTGGATGCGTTCGGAGCGTAATGACCGGCTTTGAGGATTGTTTCGATATCTTCGTCACTTATCGGGTCGGGAAGATATTTTCGTATGCTTCGACGCTGCATTATGATATCGATTAAATCCGGTCTTTTTTTCCAGTATTCTTCCCTTGTCATGTTTCCACCTTCAGCGCACTTCCTGCGCTATCGTGAAATGAAAGCATTTCATCAAGTTTTTTAATTATAGCATTAAGAAGTATTAAGGCTTGTGTTAAAATTAGCGGCAATAATTTTTAACAAAAATGTAATGAGGGATAGCGATGGATGAACCAGTAAAAGTAGCACTGTTTGCCTCCGGTTCGGGAACGGATGCGAACGCAATTTTAGATGCGCAGGATGCCGGATGGATTATCGATGGTGAAGTGAAACTGCTTGTTGCGACCAAAAAGGATGTACCGGCTATTAAAGTGGGGGAGCGTCATAACATCGAAGTTGTTGTCCTACCCGAAAATGAACTAAAGAAAGATTTTCATACCGAGGTGGAGAAAATTCTAAGAGAAAAAGGTATAGAACTGGTATTTTGCGTTGGATGCATACATCACCTTCCGATCCTGCCTGATATTCCGATGTATAACATACACCCGGCAGACACAACTGAGTTTGGCGGAAAGGGGATGTATGGTCTGAAAGTTCATGAGAGTGTTTTGGAGAAAATAAAAGCGAAATATGAGGACGATAAGAAGACCGGTGTGAAGAAGTGGTACACGTATATAACGATTCATGAGGTGACTGATGAGTATGACGCCGGTCCGAAATTCATACGATGCGCTGTGGAGGTGTTTCCGGAAACGGACGCCCCGGTAACGCTTCAAAAAAGAGTCTTGCAGTATGAATGGATGATCCTACCGCTTGCAGTAAATATCGCTATTAGACGGATACGAATCAAAGAGGGGTATTGGTCGGGGGAATGACTTTCTCCGGACGATCATCAAAATTGATTTTCGTGAGGATCTCGGGATCTCCTGTTGTTACAAGCACGGTTTCCTCAAAATGGCATGCAGGCTTGTCATCCGAGGTGACAACGGTCCAGTGGTCGTTACGCGTTTTCACCCTTGCATTTCCTGCGACCACCATTGTCTCAATCGCCAGTACCATCCCGGCTTTGAGAAGAATACCCTCTCCGGGATTTCCAAAGTTATAAATAGGAGGTTCCTCGTGCAGTTCGAGTCCGACCCCATGCCCGAATAGTACTCTCACGACATTGCATCCCATGCTTTCCACGCGCGTTTGTATGGCATGTGATATATGTCCAACGCTTAATCCCTCGCGGGATTGGTCGATGCCATCGAACATTGCCCACCGCGTTGCTTTCATCAGGTTATCCTGTTCGGGAGTCATCTCGCCAAGTACTACACTGAACGCGGCATCGGAATAAAAACCATGATAAATTAAACCGCAATCGATACTGACAAGGTCGCCATCTTTAAGAATCCTGTTTGATGGTATACCGTGAACAACCTCTTCGTTTATGGAAATACATGTCGCTGCCGGGAATGCCGGGGGACCATATACTCCCTTGAACGCCGGTTGCGCTCCGAGACGTAGAATCATGCTTTCGCATTTGCGATCTATTTCTTTCTTGGTGACTCCCGCACGTATCTCCTCTTTCAGCCTGTCCTCAACTTTCTTCAGGAGCGCGCATGAACGTCTGATCCCTTTTATCTGATGCTTGTTCTTGACAAGATCGAGCATATGAGAATTTTAACATATCGAGGGCTATCGGGTTTACCCTCTTTCTCAAAACAACTAAAAGTGATAATATATGTATTACTGTTATGAACAAGTTGGATATGAAATTTGAGTTTTAAAAGTATAATTTTGACAGTTCAATACAAAACCGTTCGGAGGTCGAGATGCGATTTCTTACCACTATTTTCCTGTCAGTCATGTTCATGGCTTTGATGTTCGGATGTTCCGGCAATAGTCTTAAGCCGGTTCTACCGCCTGATGAAAACAATACACAAGCCACAAATCTATCCTCAAGAGTATTGGCGTCATTTGCGGATGCTTCCAGTTCTTACTGGTCAGATATAATCCAATTCGAGGGTGAATACTGGGTCGCTCACAAGAATCCAGATGGTACGATTCAGCGAGCTTTTGGAAAAGGGGTCAACTTAACAGCATCACCGGAAAAGATAATAGATTCTCATCCGGAAATATTTAAGGTTCCATCATCCTCGCTTGTGAAAGTTGAGGAATACACGCATGATGGAATCCGCTATGTATTCTTCAGGCAGGCGATTAACGGAGTTCAGGTAAAAGATTCACGAGTTGAACTTCGTTGGAGCCGACAAGGTACTTTGATGCTATTGGGTGCGGATGTTTTCCCATGGTTATCAATGGATTCGACTCCAATGATTTCAACCACACAGGCATCCGATATTGCCTACAACGATTCCGGTTCACAAACCTTTGCTCCCGAGCTTGTAATAGAAAAGCAAGGTGAGGAATTCTACCTGATCTGGTGGGTTGATACAGAGAAGGTTAGGTATCATGTAGATGCGAAAACCGGTGAGATTGTTGAGCGAGAAACAAATGTAATAGATGCGCATGAATGGACTACCGAAGTTGAGGTTTATCCGCTTTCTCCTTCTGATACACCGGTTAATCAGCCATTTTTGTTCAACCGCAATCTTGCTGAAATACCTGAAACCGGTCAGGTGGAAATTTTTGCGAACAAGGATGGCGTTTCATTTGTTGATACCGAGGAAAGCCCTATTAATGTGGTCACCTACCTCGACAGCCCTTTTGTCAATTCAATTCCATGCCAGGATGTTTACCCGGAAGGAATGATCGATTGGTGGAGCGTAAATGGCGAACCTCAGAATCTGCTGTTTAACAACGATAATTCCCACATGGGGCAGAGGATGGTCGGTTATGACTGCACTCTCGCGCATGATTACATAAAGGGCATCGATCCTACCTATACAGGAATGGATTTTCCCCTCGATGCGTATGCCGATTGCTGCTGTACCTGCAACGCATTCGCTTATATCGAACCCCCATTGAAAATCGAGATGTACTCCGCAGCGGATGGTTGCGTCGCGACAAGCGAGGTTGCAGATGTTATTATCCATGAATACGGTCATATTTATGTTGCGGTGCAATATACGCTTGGACGTCCGCCGCTTGAGATACACGAAGGTTTTGCGGATGTTCTCGCTAATGCGGTAACTCATCAACCGGAAATCGGTAAAGATATCACCGGACCAGGCACTAATTTCCGTTCATCGGTTAATTCGGTCCTTTATGATGTTAACGAGTGTTATGGGGAGAGCCATTGCGTAGGCAATATCATAGCAGGAGCGCTTTGGGAAATTCGAGGTTTCCTGGGAGATGCGTACACCGATTATCTATGGCACCAGGCGAAATTTGCTCAGTCGCAGAGCTTTGAAGGGTATGTCGTCGATTTCTATATGATTGATGACAACGATGATAATGTCCTGAACGGTACTCCTAACTGTGCTATCTTCAAACAATGCTACTGGGATAATCATCATATACCTGTACCAGCCACGCCGGATATACCGACTGATGGCGTTGTTGTCGATATCGTTCCAACCGGATTCCCTCTTGAGATGGATCGCACAAAATCGAACAATAATCTATTTTATAATCTCAAAATAAAGAATCTGCACACACATCCAATCTCGTTCGAGGCATGGGCGATGGTTGAGACACCATGGGGATTGAAATATGGTCCAATGCTTCCTCCATCAACACGGTTAGTAGCTCCCATAACTCTTTACCTTGAGCCTGACCAGGAGATAGTTATCAACTTGAGACATTCGATTCCGGGAATGCTTCCGGTCGGAACATATAAATATCATGTGAGAGTGGGGGATTTCGTGGATAATGTGAATGATGTTCTTATCGATGATGACTGGATTGAGTTTGAGATGTATTAATTAACTCGGATTAAACGGAATTGAAAGGGCGAGTTTCCTCGCCCTTTTTTTTACACGATCATGAGATCCATGGGAGAATTGGTTATATTCCGAGTGCCATTTTTATCAACATAATATGTGTTTTCAATCCCAACACCGCCAATATTTTTCGGGATAATCTTAGGTTCAACGGCAAGTGTATTCCCGACTTCTATTGGATTATTAAATCCTTTTGCCAACACAGGGAACTCATCAACCTCAAGCCCGATTCCATGACCAACGAATTTGACCTGGTTTTGCCCTGATGCCATGAAACTCTCTGCATAACCCATTTGTGAAGCCAGTTCGATTGTCCTGGCATAGATTTCCGATGGTATTGCTCCTGGTTTCAGTTGTTTTATTATTTCATGGTTTAACTTAAGGACATCATTGTAGGTTTTAAGGAATTTATCATCCAATTTTTTCAACGCGAACGTACGGGTGCAATCGACAACATATCCTCCATATCCTGCGACAATGTCTGCCATAACAGGAACGCCAGCTTTCAGTTTGGTGTTTCCTCCTATTTGCGGAGCTGCAGGATAAAGCCCTTTAACTCCAACAGGACCATCGAAATGTCCCGGACTCGCGGCATCGGTACCGAAAGCGAGATGGATGGCATATAATTCCATCCCGAACGCGCGAAGACGAATTACACCCTGATGCCCGTTAGCTCTCATGTTGTACTCGATTATCGCTGATAACTCGGTCTCGGTTATTCCTTCCTTCAGGTTCTCTCTAACAGCCTCGAATGCTTTCTTGACTATCTTTGCAGCTTTCTCAAGCATCTTGAGTTCAAAATCAGACTTTCGAGAACGCTGCCATCGGATATCCATTGAGATGTCGCTAATCTCGCAGCCGAAGGATGTTTTAATTCGTTCGTAAAGCCTTGCCGGAACTACATCCATTTCAACACCAAGTTTTTTTGGCAACGGATATTTATTCTCAACGAGCGTTTCAGCGATACGGGAGTGGCTTTTCAATGGAACTATACGTGGCAGGGAAGATTCTGATAAAGCTCCTTCAATGTTTTTTATCACCATAAATAGCGGCTCGCTCTCAGTCGGGACATAGAGAGCGCCATTTTGCATTGTTCCAGTGTAATAAAACAGATCAACATTCTGAACTATGATTGCACCATCTATTTCTTTTTTTCTTATTGCATTCCGAAGATACTCGATTCGCGATTGTATGTCTTCTGATGGAGTTAATATCATTATGCACCTCTTTAATCGATGTCGAAATCGCATATTCGAAAGACATTAATTCTAATCAATCGATTTGGCGATGTCTAATATCAGAATGAAGGAGTGATTGAAAAATAGCAGGGATTGGTTAATAAAAAAGGATTTATTATTGGGAGCGCGTGCGTCCCGCTCGCATACTTGAAAAATCTATTAATAATGCGAGCGGGACGCACGCGCTCCCAATATTCACAAAAAATTGATGTATTTAAGGGATTTTAGAAATTAGCTTCCCGATAGAGTATATCGTTTGAATATGTGTCCAAATGCTGTTTCCAGGTGATTCCGACTCTCGACAGCTGCCATGTGTCAATTGATGGCGATTCGCATTCGCCCTCATTTGGTGACACCTGAAATGGGTTAGTCCAATTAATGCCATCCGCCGAATTGATGTAATAAAGTGGCGATGGGAACAGCTTCAAATCGCAGAAACAAACATTCTGAAACCCATTCGACATGACCGAGATTGATGGGAAATACGCTCCTCTATGACTGTAGAGTATTTCATCCGTTCCCCAGCTTCCAGCTTCGTATTTATCCCACCTGATTTCGCCTTTTTCCATATCCGGTTCATCAAGTTGCCAGACTTCATATAGCCTGCCACCTCCGTCCATTGCGATTGACGGTTGCCAGACATGAAGATTCTCATCGCAAATATCGGACGTGTCGGGACCCCATGTAGTACCGCCATCCCATGATTCATCACGCATGATTCTCCAGATACCCTCCGGATTTATATCCCACATCAGCCATGTTATGAAGATTCCACCACGGCAGGCTGCGACAATCTCGCGACGTCCATCCATCTGCAAATCGAGATCCATATCGATAGGATCATTCACGATAACCGGTTCAATCCAACTCAGAGTCGGCGGTGTCATTCGGGAAAACATAATATGACCGTTTCGTCCGCCATGTCTGAATGCGAGATAGAAGAACTGGTCATCGCTGCAAAGCGCGGGTTGAACCTCGTTCATATATAAATCAAACATCTGGGTTTGACCGTTCCAACTCGAGCCATCAAAATAATTGAACCAGAGCTTCGATCGGTCGCTATTGTAGAGGCATTGAGGCCATACGACACATATTTTATCCTGGTTATTTATCGCGATTGCGCCCGGGCTGACTATGTAATCGTTATCGTTCTGGAATGCATCGGAGAGCTCAACCGGAGCGGACCAACTTCCGGATTTGTTGTTCGAATACCAGATGTTCTCATTCCACAGCATGTATCCTGTATTCTGAACCTCCATCCAGATTATATGAGCGTATCCTTGCGAATCGAAAGCGATGTCGGGATAAACGGAATACCAGTTATCAGGCGACAGATGAACCACCTCAATCGGTTTCCATTGAGTTCCCTGAGTGACTTCTGCGATAAGGTAATTATATGTTGATACATCCTGCTGGTTCGGACTCTTGGCTCTTATAAGGCATGAGTATGTTCCAACTGGAGCGTGCTCGGAGTTGGTTATTGTCAAGGTTTGTAATCCGGGAATTGTCGGATCCGGGTTCATTAATTCTCCTTGACCTGTGAGGAGTGATGTATCTATCACCACTGATAAAATATCTTGTTGATGATCCTCCACCATACAGCTTAATTCCGCAGATCCTCCGGAGGGTGTGAGAGTTCCATCCTGCTTCAATTGGTTGATTTCAAACGGATCGCCTGTGTTTAACGGATAGCTCGCAGCTATGATGAAATTCACTGCGGCTTGCGAGCCCGGTGGAAAATCGATAAAGATTGTTTCATGGTCGGTAGCTCCGGGTCCAACAGGGAAAGCGCGATTCGGATATTCGATCGCGAATGCTGTGAAGGGTCTGATGTGAAGAATCTTGAAAAGATCTGTGTAGCTTGATGGGTTCAGTAGTTTCTTCCCGTACAGGTTTTCATAAATGAGACGTACATCATATGCCTGAAGCGATGTAGGATTTTCGAGAGTCAGTTCTATTTCAAGAACCGTCCCAACGATATTGACAATTCTGAATCGGAAACATCCACCGGGACATGCTCCCGCAAGGAACGATGTTATATTGTAGTTCCAATCAGCTCCTCGATTGATAATCACTTCACCCTCGCCAATCTCGGGTTTGATATACATGGTTCCGCTCATCCACAGCTGATTCATGCTGTTCGAGAAGTCTGAAAGCGCTTCAATTGGTCCTGATACCGGAGCAGGTTCTGGCTGGTCGGGTATGACCGATGATGTTTTGGAACATCCCAGCACGAAAAATAAAACCAGGATGATAAAGCAGGATGAATATTTCGATGACATAATTATCCTCCATTCTCATATGATTGAGAATTGTTATAGTATTACTATTATAAAATCAGTTGTCTGTTTAGGCAATTCCAATCTTATACATTTCCCGGTTCAATGTTGAAAAATATCCTTGAAGAAGGGAATAATCTGGCGCTCAGGTTCATCATCTCGTCTTGGTACCACTGTAAGAGCGACGGGTATTTTTTTTCCACCATTGATATTCCTGATTCCCTTGACCCACATGCTTGATGATGACCCACCATCAAGACCGATAGCATCCATTACATTTATCTCCAGCAAAACAGCCGCAGCGGATTCGTATTTTGTCGGCTTGCTGAAAAGCGCGAAAAAAACTTCATCATTCCATGTTAAACCGGTTATCGAGCGCCTGTGATTTTTAAAAAACGAAGACTCGAATCCTTCACGATTGGACCTGACATTTACGATTCGCCCGTTATCGATCAATCGCGGACCGCCTGTGATGATGTCTGTGACCTTTTCCCACCCGACAGGCATCGCAAGACCGACTGTTACATTTGAACCAATCTGGAAGCGTTTAAGGTGCTCTTTCGATTGACCTCTGAATATCAGCGTTAAACCATTATTGGGAATGTAAGCTGAATCTCTATTAATGATGTTTGTGACTATCCCGTTTTCAATAACAACCGCTATGCCATCTTTGGGTATCGCTATCAGGCTTGAACCCCAGTGATAGTTATACGCGATTATGGAATCCCTTTTAGGCGGATGATTATATCCCCATAGCCAAATCGGTTCGAAATAATCATCAGGAGTGACAAAAGCTTCGGGTTTGACAAGCTCGACAATCGCTCCGCCGCTGTCTTTAAAACCAAGCATCGAGCGATACCTGTTGTCGAGCGATACTATCTGTCCATGGATTGCCACTGTACCGACTGGGTAATAACCGGGGTCGAAGAACGATGCATTAATCGCGCAAACAGCATCAGGATTGGTTTGAATGGCAAGGTCTTTGGCCGATGTGGCTTTGGTTATCCCGGTTGGATTAATCGCGGGTTGAACTCGCCACATCCTCGATGAAAGCTTTAATCGTACAAGATGAAATTCACCGACTGATGGGTGGTTGTATTGCTCGTAAACAAGCCCGTCTCCAAAAGCGGTTTGTTTGATTAAAGTTGGTGGTGTAGTGGATGATGATATTGAAACAGGCTTTAAGACGATTAAAAAAAACAGGAGCAAAGCGATAATTCGACTTGGTGAAGCGGTCAAGAAAATTCCCCCGAATTTGACGGGGGAATAATATTTTCTATAAAATATATTTATCAACTCGTACTTTCTTCGGTTGTTGTTGTGCCGGATTCCCCTCCTTTTGCTTCTTCCTCTTTCTTCATCTGTTCCTGGATCATCTCCTGGAATCTCTTCTGCTGCTCTTCCTGCAGCTTCTGCTGTTCTGCTCGGGCTTTGGTTAGATTCTTTTGTAATTTATCGAATTCCTGTCCTAATTTTTCTCTTATTGCCGGATCTGTGATTTTATCCATAAACTGGTTATAAGCGGTGTTTGCGCGTTCGAGCAATTGCGGGTCTGAATGAACATAATCGACGATAATAGCCCATTGTTCATGAGCCTTTACCCATTCTGCCGCTTCGATATAGAGTTCTCCAAGCAGGGCATTGTAATAAGGTTCCGGTGTTTCGAGTAGCGAAACCGCTTCCTCAGTGAGAGTGCGCATCTCTTTTTTCATTTCAGCGAATTTCGCAATTTCCTCGGCTGATGGTTGAGGCGGCTGCGCGTCCTTGTATTTCTCCGGTTCCTTGTTTTTCTTGTCGTTAAACTCCTGCTCACGTTTCTGGTTGATATCGTCAATCTTAGCTTTCAGGAAATGAGCGATCAGGTAATCCGCCTGGGCAAGCATGCTTTGAGCTGTGAAGAGCTTGTCCTGTGCAGTCGAAACCTCGCTCTCAAGGTCTAATTGCTTATCTTCGGATGCGTTTTGAAGCTCCGATTCCTTTTGAGCGAGTTCGGATTTGGCTGTCTCTAACTCAGTTTGTTTCTCGCTTTTGTATGCTCTGAACTCCTCAATGGCTTTATCGTAATTCTTGGTTTCACCGAAACCGGCGACATAGCTGTACGCTTTCAACATGGGATCGAGAATCTCGATATTGGATTCCGATTTCATTTTTTCCACATTGTCGTTCAGACGTTGATAATAGCTTTCAGGACTTACGAAAATCTGTCGGAAGTCTACTTTTTCAAAGCGTTCCTTGATCTGGTCTTCGGTGATTTTCTTACTTTCATCGGCTTCGGGTTTGGTTTCTGATGTTGCATCCTTTACTTCTGTTGTTGATGGTGTTTCATCCTTTCCTGTTTTTTCCTTTCCGCTTTCTTCTTTTGTTTCCTCTTTTTTCTCCTCATCGGTTATCCCGAGTTCTTTTTTAAGTTCCTCGATAATGCCCGGCTTTGCTTTTTCATATTCCGGACCTTCAGCAAGAACTCGCTTTTCCACTTTGACAATATAGAAACCATCCTCCGTTTTAATCGGTTCCTGGACTTTGCTAATTTCACCGGTGAAAAGGGCCGTTGCAAACGCATCACTTTTCGCTTTTGCATCTTTTCTTGTCATGTTCTCGACAAGACCGTCTTTTTGAGCTGATGTTGTATCATCGCTTGTTTCTTTTACGATTTTTATAAAATCCTCTTTGTCTGTGACTATACGGTTATAGAGGGTTATGGCTTCTTTTCTCGCTTCTTCGTTGACTTCATCCTTTGCCTGTTTTTCGAGCTCCTGATCATATTTTTGTACCAAAAGGCTTTCTTTGATGTTTTGCCTGAGTTTTTCGGGTGTGAGTCCGGATTGATGTAGAACGGCGACGAAGTCACGTTCAGCTTTTTTCCCCTGGATATAAAGGTCGGCATGCTGCAAGAGGCTCAGATTCTTTCCCGCAGTGCCTTCATATACCGATGCTGTTTGCGATTTCTCGTATTCGTTGTACTTGTCGTCAATTTCCTTTCTTGTAACTTTTATGCCTTCAAGGTTTGCTTTGTAGAGCTTCAGCTTATTTTCAATATTCGTGCTGAGTACATTCCATTTCAGGTCGAGCAAATCTTCAGGTGGTATTATGGTGCCAGTAGGGCTTTGTGCCCTGTAATATTCAAGGCGCTGCGCGAACTCGCGTCCGATTGTGTACTCCTTGAACTCCTCATCGCCCATCGTCGCGATAATTTCGCTTTGCTGTTCGTAATACTCCTGTTGAGTCATTTGAGCCTTGTTTTTACCGCACTGCATGCTTCCATAGGAGCCAAAACCCGGACCGATGAAGATGCCGAGGATAAATATGATTGCAAACGCAAGCATGCCCCATTTGACATTCTGGCGCATGTAATCAAGCGTTGTCATTTTTTTCCGTCTGCGTTTCATGTATACAATGTCCTCCCGGACAAAACCGGTCATCTGAAATCCGGCTATGGTAATTTCAAGCACAAAATATCTATTTTATTTTGATGCGGTCAAACTGTCAATTAAGATAGACTTTTTCTTTAACATCCTTTTCGCAATAGCTGCCATCCACATAAGATTCCGGAGTGATGATAAAGGTTTGGGAGAAAACTGATTATCACCGATGGTTGTCTGTAAATCCGGTGTGTCTTATCGCTTTTATTCATTAGCCAAGTACCATAAGGTTAAAAAAGCGGTATCGGTGGTTTTTTTCCACTGATTGATGTTTATCATCCATTCGCGATAGTGATAATGCATGTGGGTGTAGGGATAATCGTACTCGCCACCATTGAGCAACATAATAGCCGGGATTCCCGCCTTCCTGAATGATGCATGATCGGAGTTCCATCCTGATTCAATTAACGGTATCTCAAGATTGTAAAGGGCTTGATTGGCTTTCTTTACTGTATTTACGAGCTTCGGAAACTCCTTGCCGAAACAGAGAATCTTGTCTTTGCCTTGACCTATCATGTCAAGGTTTATCATTGCTTTAATTTTTTTCTTGTCCACCGGAGAATGATCTATAAAATACTGTGAACCCTTGAGACCCTCCTCCTCGCCAGTGAAGGCAACAAAGATTATGCTTCTTTTTGGATTGATCCCCGCTTTCTTAAATGCATTTGCTATCCCTATTACTCCAGCTATACCCGATGCGTTATCGTTATCACCGGGGAAAATGACATCCGAGCCCTGGGTTCCCATATGATCCATGTGCGCACCGATGACAATATATTCATTTTTCAGTCTCGCATCAGAACCTTCCAACAATCCGATAATATTCGCGGTGCTTTTTAACGGAATGAATTCGGATTCAACTCTGATATGAGCGATCGAACCAGTCGCAATGCTCATCGGCTTGTTCTCTTTATTGATCAGAGATTCGAGTACAGGAAGATCGAGACGTGTGGGTTCCATTATATCGAGAGCGACATGATGATCGATAACCAACATGGGAAAATGCTCCTGATATGGGAAGTCGCCCCACATGGCACTGCATTCGGGTTTTGGATATGTCCCATCAGGAGAAGATGGGATAACCAATAAACCTATTGCACCGTGTTTAATGGCGTTATTCGCTTTTTTCCCGATCGGATTCCAATCGTATAACTGGGGATATTGTCTTGGATGACCTGCAATAATCAGCACGATTTTGTCTTTGGCATCCACATTTGCGTATTCATCGTACTTGTCACTCGATATGCCATAACCGCAGAAGACAACCTCCGCCTGAACGTCACCGGAGCCGGAGAAACCCCGACAGATAAAATTTGTCCCAAATTCATATTTCGTGTATTCAAAATCGCTCGTTTTGACTTCAAGAACAGGAGTAGGATTTATCTTATATGAGGCGAGTGAAAATTCCTGGTAGAAAGTATTCATACCGCCAAATGGTTTAAGTCCCGCGTTGTTAAAAGCATCCTTGATAAAGTGGGCGGCAAGCCACTGACCCTCGCTTCCCGTAAGGCGTCCGCCATACTCCTCACTCGCAAGCTCGCTGATAATAGAAAGACCATCATCCTTCTTGATTGAATCCAGCGCTTTTTTCACCCCGATCGGTATATTCTGCTTTGCAACCGCGGGGATTGGCACAAAGAGTAAAATTGCGAGAACGAGAGCGACATAAAATGAAATTCTTCTATTATTCATCGTTTTTATGCCCTTTTCAAAGGTTGAACAGGATATTAACTTAATCTATAATGACTGATTGCTACATATATATCGAAAATCCGTTGAGAAAGCGTTTTAAGATTTTCAACGGATGATTATTATTTTGATACGGTGAAAGGATACTTGATTGCGTTTGCTAAGTAAAGGTTCAGAGACTCCAATCTGAATTGAAACAATCGAGTGAAATGAAAAGCACGTTCGCGATCAAACCTTATGACCTTTAAATGTCTCATATGATTATGATGAGGATAAATTAGAATGATGATATCAAGTGGAAGGATAGAGATTCGGGAAATGAAATCCAATAGAATAAATAGGATAATTCTGCTGACCATTATCGGCTTTTTGCTGATTACATTGCCGATATCCGCTCAGGAAGAAAAAACAAGGAAATTCGAATATCTTCCTCTTTACAAATATAAAAATGAACCCGAGACAGCACTCAAATTGCTCAAGGACAATCTCGCCCAGTTGGGTATATTGGAAGACAGGATAGTAGTTACAATATTACCGCTCGAACCGGACAAGCTCGCTGTCCAAGGAGAGGCATCGGTTATCGAGATAGCGAAAACGCTGATGAGAAATATCGATCCTCCTCCTCCAGCTCCGCCGCAGCCCCCAGCCAAACCCCAGGACTTGATAATGTCATTCTATGTAAAGCATATGCACCCAAAGGAGCTCTGGAGAAAAATCGATGAAATTATGCACAACTTTCTCGATTTTCAACGATTCGATGCCGGCGCTGATAATATGGTCGTTTACGCGAGAGGTGACGGAGTTCAAAATCAGATTAACCTTTTCATCCCGGATTTTGTAAAAGCTGAAAAGGATTTTTTGAATCCCAAACAGGGATATTCCGGTTATCGGGTATTCGTGCATGCGACCCAGAATGAAAAACCTTTCATCGATACGCTTCTGGATTTCGTTACAACCATTGATAAAGCACCGGGCGAGATGAGGTATGAGATAATACCCGTGTATTATGCGGAAATAAAGGAGATGATAAAAGAACTCCAGGCTGCGGGTTATAATGCCGTTGATACGGGTAACGCTGTTGATGCAAATATTCTCCAGCTGATAAAAAGCGGCGCTTCACCGGTGATTTATTCCGCTCCGAGGATTTCAAGCGAGACCACAAGTATCTCAACGCAGTTTTCCGGGGGAACTGGCGGGCAGATTAGAGGTAACCAGTTCCAGGTTCTAGCTTATGCAAATCCAACATCCACAGCAGATATTTTCAATCTTGTCGTTTACGGTACGGAGCAGGAGATTCAGGCAATCAGGGATTTTATAGCGCTTGTGGATATTCCAGCGAAGCAAATTCTGATCGAAGCCCAGATAATTGAAATAAATATCGACGATCTTCATGACCTTGGATTAAGAGAGATTCGAGGTTATGATGACCTTATCGAGGGGACTGTGTTTCCGAAGTTCCCAGGTGAGGGCACAACTCCCCAGGAGGAGACAGCTAATATATTCACGTACGATGATTCAGGAGCGAGCAGGGGGAGTTTCGAAGCATCGATTGCGGCATTGATTTTAGAGGGTAAAGCCACGATAAAAGCTCGTCCGAAAGTCACCACTGTGGATGGTCGTCAGGCGATTATCTCAATCGTTCGCCAAGTTCCTGTTGCCCAGGAAACCATAAGTCCAAATAGCGACAGAAGCACATTCGATATCTCCTTTGTACCAGTCGGTATTACACTGAACATCAAGCCTCGCATTGGACGGTCGAACAGCGAGATTCAGATGCAGGTGAACGCCGTTGTATCGAACGTGGAGACAATCAACAATGTGGTCAGCGGACTTAACATTCAGGCGCCTGAACTTAATACCCGCGAGGTTTCAACCATAGTTCGAATACCCAATCACCAGTCCCTTATTCTTGGAGGTCTTATCTCAACTCAAACTGAGCGCAGAACCTACAAAGTCCCCATTCTTGGCGATTTACCTCTCTTGGGGAAACTTTTCAGCCGAACAAGGTCAAGTAAGGATAGGACAGAAATTATCATAGTCCTTACACCTCATATTGCCGAGGAAATTGGCGGAAGGACCAGCGAGGAGGCTAATAAATACCAGTTAAACAGCGAGTTCCTGAAACCGAAAGACTCGCCGATACTCGATTCTCTCGATGACTCGGTTACAAGGTCTTCTTATATCATCAAGTTTGCGGATATCGAGGGCATCGATCCGATTACCAAGCAACCTATGAGCTTCACTGGTGAAAAGCCGCTTGTGGGAAGCGCGAACGATCCTGTATTCCTCACGGTAAGAAATATCGTGAATCAGTTGAATCTTGTGGATTCACTTGATCTTATGGACAGCATCGTATTCCCATCGGATTATCCGTATCCCCATAACGATGACGAACGGCGCATATTCGCGGAGGCGTTTGTAATCGATTATGTAATAGAGGTCAATGATATCAATCTTGATAATCTCACAGTAGGGAAAACATTGTTGGTTCCATCAACTGCTTTTGGTCGAAACGAGGAGCTTAATGGCGAGGAAATCAAATGGCAGGGAGAAAATATATATTCTATAAGTTATCAGGATCCCCTGTTCCGCAGGATACATGATAGTGTGAGAATTCATTATTATCATTTAAAGGTTAATGAAAAGGAAAAAACATCATCAACACAGGAAACCGCTTCTCAACCCGTCTCCGAAGAAGAGAAGCAACCTGAGAAGAAATCGGATGAGGAGGTCGGGAAAGAGTAATAAATGTATTTATCAAAATCATATATTCATTTAAGCGATATGCTTGGTCGGAGGTTAATCTGATGAGAGTAGTTCTAAGGTTATTAATGGCAATTTTTGCGATTGGGATTTTCCTCGGGACTGAAGCGGCTGTAGTATTAGCCGCGAGTTCCCCGGTTGATTTCGCCATTCCCGTGGAAACGAAACGGATGAGTTATGGTATCGCGTTGATTCGTCGCGACAACACTGTCAAAATCCTACCAATGGATAAAGAGGTTAAGAGGGCTACAGTCAGTCCCGATGGAGCAAGAATCGCCTATGTAGCGCGAGAAGACGACCATCTCAAAGTCTACATGTGCACACCTGATGGCAAGAACAAAAAAGCTGTGGAGGATTATAGAAGCAGTGAGAATAACTTCCAGGATTTCATCGATGTACGATTCATTAAAAATGGTAAATCTCTTTTGATAGCTCGTTTTCTCAAGAATCAGCTCGGATTCGTGGAATACAACATTGCGAGTGGGAAGCTTAAGTTTCTTAAGAAAACCGAATGGCAAGGCGCCCCGACAACCATCTATCGAACTGACACGTATAACAACGGATGTCTCGTGTTCACCAGATTCAACAATGAGGGCAACAAGGTTATCCAGCAGATATGGGGCGCGAATGCTCAAGAGGGTTCCTACACGCTTTTCTTCGAGATTGAGACCCCTCCGAGTATTGTGGATATGGTTCCGGACATGACCCGTAAAAGAGTATTCGCTGCGGGTACTCAAACAAGACATGTGTCAGCGCGCAACGCGAATAAAAGCCTCATGCTCATTACAAGTTCAAAGGAGGACCCCAAGAAGCTTGTGGATGATACGATTTTCATGAACCTTACAATCAGCAATGACGGCAATTCGATAATCTGGCAGAGCTCGAATTATGTCAATGGTATCAAGTTCAGACGTCATGATGTAAAGGCAGGAAAGACGACTGAAATACAACTGGAAGGTTCCAAAGATGAGAAGACAGAACCAAAAATTGGAACTATAGTTCCGTCAAAATAGGAGATTGTCTTAAATAATTTGAAGCAAGGGTGATGGGTATGCTTAAATATTTAACTTTGCTACTGGTAGTCGTGTTAATCGGAGGATTATCTGTTTCCTGCGATAAAACAGCGAAATCGACAAACAAGGCTCCCATCATTCAATCGTTCAATCCGTCATTCGGTGGAAGCACGGTTGGTCCTAACCAGGTGATTTACATGACCGTTGTTTTCAGCGATCCTGATATAACCGGCACGCCTAATCCATCGGAATTCACATTCAAGTGGACTGTAAGACCTATCGAAGTCGCAGATAGTGATTTCGATCCCAATGAAAATTTCCTGATCGATGACAAGGTTACCTGCTACTGGAGAACACCGGAAGTATTGGGTTTTTATGAGATGATAGTTGAGGTGACGGATCGGCATGACGCATCGATTATCGGCGGTTTTCCATTTGAGGTCAGTGAAAACAAATCGCCTGTGATTACTAATGTGGATGTTTCCAATCCGCTTCCACAGCAGAATGAGGAAGTTACTATCACTGTCACAGCGAATGATCCGGATGGTAACCTTCCTCTGAAGTACGAGTGGAGCCTGACAGGAGGATATTTCACGCAGGAATCCGATAATCTCGTGGTTTGGGTGAGCTCGGAAATAAAGGTTTTCACTATAACGGTAAAGGTGCTGGATTCTCTTGGCGCGTATGTGGAGAAGAAAATCACATTATCCGTCCAGGGGAACAGCCCTCCCATAATTGATGGATACAATATTGAAAAAACCCGTCCGGAGAAAGGCGAGGAGGTCGATGTCTCGATTACCGCGCATGATCCGGATGGCGATGAACTCAATTACAACTGGGAGGCGACCGGTGGAAGCTTCCTTATAATAAACGCTGAAACCGCTACATGGGTCGCTCCGGAAACTACCGGTAATTATTCAATCAAGGTGAGTGTTCAGGATGGCAAGTCCGGTATCGATGAAGTTACTATTCCTATTGAAGTAATAGAAAGTACTCCCTGAAAATTGACAAGAAAAATTGTCATTATTGTGGCAATTGCTCTTTTTATTTTGAAATTTCCTTTCAGAAGCCGTCTGCTTTCCTGGTGGGATTCGGCACAGTTCGGGCTTGCTCTTGAACGTTTTTCGGTCATCGAGCACAGACCTCATCCACCCGGTTACCCTCTCTATATCCTGCTTGGTAAAACTTTGACATATATAACTCATGATCCCGCTGTGTCTTTTGTTTTAATCGGGCTTGTTTCATCGATAATCGCAACAGTAATTGTTTTTTATCTCGCAAGAGAATTTACCGGGCGATACTCGGTGGGATTAATCGCAGCGGCTATTTACGCTTTCGCTCCCCTCACTTTTTATCATGAATTGAAAGCGCTGACTTATGTAATCAGTGCGTTTTTCTCATCGTTGGTTGCATGGGAATGTCTTCGGATTATCAGCCTGAAAGAGAAAAATCCATGGAGAGTCGCGGTTACCCTTGGATTCATGGGCATGGTGCGACCATTCGAATCGATACTCCTTCTTCCTCTCGCGATATGGGTTGTATCGCGTCTTGGATTGAAGAAATTCATAGGCGCAAGCTTGCTTTACATCGTTTTTCAAATTGCATGGCTTATCCCGACAGCCCTTTTAAGCGGTGGATTTGATAAGTATATCGGGGAATTCATCATGGAAGCTGGAAAGCACAAGCGAAATATTGAATCAATGGGGAATAGACCCATCGCGAAACTCGCATTGAATTTCAAAGCTATTTATTATTACATGCGCCAATCGTTCCCATTCTGGGGATGGCTTGTGGTTATCCCTGTCGTTCGAGCTCTATTTCTTATAGGCAAAAGGAAACAGGAAATTTTATTTTTCATCTTATGGCTTGTTCCAGCACTTGTTCTCTATTCGATAAACAATGTAAATTACGCTGCGATCCCGATTTTTATATCACCACCGCTTGCCATTCTCATCGCTTTCGCGCTTGATTACTTATCCGGTTTTATGGAGAAATCACATTTGAATCTCGCGCATATTCGAATCAGCAGAACACCGTTGAATAATATTTTCGCCATAGTCATCGCATTACATCTTCTTGTGATTTTCTTTTCAATTGATGCCCGATTAGTGGGTGAGAAGTATCGCAAATATGATCCATCGGGTTTTAATTATCATAAGCTACTCGCAGGCGATGGCTATATCTACATGTTAAAAAATGGAATCGAGGATGTATCTATAAAATTCGGAGGATCTGATTCCGTAATCGTTTTGAGCGATTTGAATTATCGCGTATTGATGTATTACCTCCCGGATTATCAGATATTATGGACAAGGTATCTCTCGCAAAAGCAATCATCAGTGGATGGTGAAACCAAACTGGCTTTTAATCGCAATGATGAAATCATCAGGCTACCTTCATTTGAATACAATGGGAAAAAGTATTGGTATTACCGAATCAATGAGAATCAAAAAATCGCGATTTTCACTGATGAGATGATCGGGAATCTTCAGAAAAACTCAAGATTCTCAACACTACCTGGAGTTGAGGCAGCTAAGGCATTTGTGCTTGACATTGACAACATGTACGCAATTTATTTTGCCGAGGGTGAATTCGGAACAATTGATAAGCGGATTGCTGAGTCTCTTGGTCTTGAAAAATGAGCTTTAATAAGCTAACCCTGCTAAATTTTAATTGCTATAATTTAATTTTGTATCTTAGCTCAATATGGAGGTTCAAGATGATCGATCTGGTTTTCAAAGTAGCATCTGTAATCATTTTTATCGTCGGAATTATTTTCAGACTCGCGCCCGGAGTGGGAGATCCTTTTGATGGATCTTATTTAATGGTCGCTGGTGTTTTCATGTTTCTCTTCGCTCATATGATCACCGAGCTGAGAGAAATCAAAGAAAAATTAGGACAAAAATAACATTACAACAAAGGGGACAGTCCCCAGGGACTGTCCCCGTTTATACGGAGGATGAATTTTCATGGAAAGCGCTGAACAACTCGCTCAAAAATATGATGAGATAATTTCAGAAACAAGGGCTATCATGCTTGCCAAGAATCATGACTATGGAAGCTCATGGCGCGAAATGCGGGTGACATCGATAACCGACCAGATTCTCGTGAAGATAAAACGCGTTCAGAAGCTCGAAGAGCTCGAAAGAACAGGTGAGCCGAGCAGGGTCGCAGAGGGACGCGTCAGCGAGTATCGCGACATCATAAATTACTGCGTATTCGCGATTATCAAGCTTCGAGAAGAGGGCACAAGAGAATAAATTTCACTTGGGGTGCAAAACTTAAGAGTCTGAGGGGAAGATGTGTTTGGGGAGAGAGGATTATAGGGCAATATTTTTTGTATCTTATATGAATTTGTTCGAGCTATAGAACAGTTCCTACTTCGCTTCTCCTTTTAATTCACTGATTGACACACCCGACAGATAGCTTATATACGCCGGAACGAGGGGTAATACGCATGGACTCAGGAACGAGACAATCCCACCAAGGAATGCGATAAGCAGCGTGACGCCCTCCTTACTCCCGAAAACGCCCTCCTCGATTTGACCCTCAATATTGCCCAATCCGGTGAAATACCGGTTAAGAATTGTCAGAAGGTTGAAGAATATCAGCACGCCGACGATTATCACTAAAATCCCGCTAACAATCTCAACTTTTCGAAAATGCTGCTTGAACTTGTTGAACCATCCGATGAAAAGGTTCACCGCGAGAGCCGTTATGAAGAACGGGATTGCGAGTCCAAGAGCATAAGCTGTCATGGTCAGGAGAGCGGTTCCGTATGAGCCGGATTCACCCGCGAGCATGAAAATGGCAGCGAGAATCGGACCGACACAGGGAGTCCATCCGAAAGCGAACGCCATACCGACAACGAAGCTTCCCAATAATCCGAGTTTGCGCCCACCCATCTGCATCCGGCTTTCCTTCATCAAAGCTTTGATTTTGAAAATCCCAAGCATGTGGATTCCGAGGATGACAACTATGACACCGAAAACTTTCGAAATCACATTCATGTATTGGTTTATAAATTCGGTTAAAGCACCAGCGAGTGAACCTACCACAAAAATAAAAATGACGGAAAACCCGAGTATGAACGCTATGGAGTTCGAAAGGACTTTGTACGATATGCTTTTCTGCAAGTTTCTTACCTCTTGGTCATTTCATGGAACACGTGATATATCCACAATATTTTCATTATAACTGACACGACAATTTAACATAGAGTTGATTTTCAAGTAAAGATGAAGAAATGTTTTTTGCGTTTACAATCGAACTTAAACGGACTATAATTCATGTTTTCATGATTGAGCGGTAGTTTAGCATGCTGGAAATAATTTCCGGAGGTTTCCAATCCATGAAGGTTATTTGCGAACACAAAGATCTCATGAGATCGCTTAATATAATTTCAAGGGCGGTAGCGAGTAAACCGACTCTACCGATTCTCGCCAATGTGCTTGTCGAGTATGCAAACGAGCAGGTCACTCTTACAAGCTACGACCTTGAAATGGGAGTCAAGCACACCTTCAGCGCATCGACTGAGGGCAAGGGAAGTCTGGCGCTGCCAGCCAAACTCCTCCATGAGATGATAACTCAGCTTCCTGAGGGCAAGCTGACTCTCGATATAGAAAGCGAATGCGTTTTAACTGTCCGCACACAGGATTCTGAATACATTGTTCATGGAATAAACGCTGAGGAATTTCCAAGTTTCCCGGATATAACTGAAAAAGGAAACACCTTCTCTGTGCTGGGTGAAGAACTGCTCACAACGCTCCGAAAGACCACATATGCATCAAGCAAGGATTCCGCTCGTTCATGGACAAGCGGAGTCTATATAGTTATTGAGGAGAAGAAACTTGTTATGGTAGCGACCGATGGAAGACGTCTCGCACTGGATAGGTGTCCTGTCGAGGGACGAGCTCCCAAGGATGGTTTGAACGCTTTATTGCCCGCAAAAACAATGGATGACCTCCTGCGTATTCTTTCAATGGGGTTCGAAGGGAAAGTGAAAATAATCATCGGAAAAGGAATGACTATTTTTGAGCTCAACGATACGATAATAGTAAGCCATCTCCTTGACGCCCAATTCCCGGATTATAATCGCGTAATCCCATCGGACTTCAAAGGTAAACTTACGATAGACCGCGAGAAATTTGTGCAGGCGATTAAAGGTGTCGCGATTGTCGCCAAGCAGCGAGAGGGGCGCGATATGGCAATACTCTCCTCCGAAGGCGAGTACCTTACTATTTCAGCCAAAGTGGAAAGCCTCGGAAGTTCTGTCCAGAAACTTCCTGTACGGAAAGAAGGGGAGGATCTCAAGGTCGCTTTCAATTTTCAATTCCTGCTTGATCCTCTTCAGAATATCGATGAGGAAGAGATCGAGATACAATATGGCGGTCAGTTCCAGCCCGGAATACTCGCTGTTCCTGAGGATGAAGATTTCCTTTATGTCATCATGCCCGTTAGAATGACCGAATAGTTTTACGTTAAAAATCTATTTTCCTTGTGGTTTTTGCGTATCCCCAGCTCCAGTTTCGGGGATTGATTTATCAAGATCAAGTTCTTTTGATTCTTTACCATCATCAATAAGTTCTTTTTCATCCATCTTTTCCAGTGCGCCTTTCAAGCGTTCAATTTTTTTCTGGGTTGCGTCACGCTGAGTTAGAATCTCTTCTCTCAAATCAGCGAATTTCGTATTTGATGAATACATAAGAAGACTCGAATCGATTTCCTTGAGGGAGTTATTGAAATCCCCTGCGATATAATACGCGAGAGCGAGGTAATAATGGGATTCTGCGCGCATTTCCATGGTTGAATTTGGATCTCTCTCGGTCCAGGCTACATGCTCGCTTAACGATTTTATCGCTTCCCGTATCATGCGCATCTGGAGATAAGCGTTGCCAAGTGCTAACCATCCGGCGGGATCAGATGGTTTGAGCTTGATTTCGTCCTGGAATGCGGCTGTAGCGCTCATTAATATCTTGATTTTTTCATCACCCTCGATATTTTTCGCTTTATATATATTCCATGCCCCGATGTTGTGGAACATCTCCTGATAACGTCCGATTACCTCCTCCTCCTGCGGATCCTTGTATGACATGTCGTACTCAAGCCCTGTTACTTTGTTATTGCTGTCTCTTTGCGGAATAAAAAGCCCTTCCCAGTAGAAAGTATCATAAGGTATATCACCCTCGACGATAAGACGCATCCCCGGATAATCATCTTCGAAATACGGCTGCGTTTCACGTCGTTCTTCAAGCGATTGAACATTTGGCTCTTTGCCATCGCTGCTGGGAGTTTTTTCAACTTTGATAATGCCATACTTGTCGCTGACTCCGTAATTGTATTTCTCATAATATTCAACTGGTTTGTAAGCAAACTCATAGACAAGTCCGTGCATGATTGCATCCTGCGATACAAAAGCTGCATCTTTCTGAATGAAATCTGTCAGGAATGTCGAGCACCAGTGTTTGATCCCGGGATCCCGATGATCAGGCTCCGGTAAACGGTGATCCGGTATCTTGAATTCAGGATCAGTATCACCCCATTCGCGATTCTTCAAAACCCACAAAAGGACTTCGTGAATCGCCTGCTCTTCATTGGTGAGTACTGAGAAATCGCGGATATTATGAATCCAGTTCTCAAATATTAGATTCTTCTCCGGAAGGAACTTCTCCACCTCCTGCATGTACCAGAAAAGGAAGGTCTCATCACCAGTGTTTAAAATGAATGAATTTTCGGGTGCGCTTGTCATGACATTCCGGGCGTAGTTGTATGCCACGAGGTCGCGGGATTTATCGCAGAAAAACCAGTTATGTGCCGGTATGAGAACAATTGATAAGATTCCTATGGAACCGATTGCAACCCCGTTTAAAATCCTTTCTTTTAAAGCTGGAGGCATCGGATCAACCTCCCGCATCGATTCGACATAGCTTGGCATCCAATCGAGAATATAGCCGACGCCGAGGAATCCAAAAAGGATGAACATTATCTGCGCAGGGATCATCAGAGGGGGCATGACGACATCAAGATTGTTAAGCGGCGCTCTGAGAATATCTCCTGATGGGTAAAACAGGATTACAATCATGAAAAGAATATATGATGCGAGTAATGTCCATGCCATGCGGCTTTTACGCCAGATAGCGAATAGACCGGGGATCAATATAAATATAAGCGCGAGATAATCATCCCACATGATCTGGAAATACCGCATGATTACCATGCTGGTCGTTGTCAGCTGTTCCCCCGGGCTGAGCGCTTTATATTGGTATATTGATCGTGTAACAGTTTCTATGAAGTAAGCTATATTTTCCTTCGTGCTTTCAAACTTCATTGGACCCGTTACAGGATTCTTGTAACCCGCGATTGGAAGATAAGCGTAAAGTAGGAGCGATATCAAAAATAAAACTAATGCGAGAGCGAATCCTTTATTTGTTTTAGATGAAGCATCGGTTTGATATTTTTTCGCCACGAATATCTCATATGGTATAAGCAGGAGGATGGCGACAATGGCGTATGGATTGATGATTGCGAGTCCGATTGCCAGCGCAATCAACAATAGCCTTGATGTTGCATGGTCGCGATGTACTGACGAGTAATATACATATGCCGGAAAGAAAATACATATTGACGGGTGATGCGTAAGGCTGAGACCAAGCATGAGACCAAACCAGACAAGCGACTTTGGCGATAATGTCATCACTCGCACATGAAGAAGGTATAGCTGGATTAGTATGAAGAAAGTGTTCAGTGTATAGACCTCGGTTATGACCGCTTGCGACCAGAAGGTGCGTCCAAAGCCAATTGTCAAAGCCGCGAAAAATCCAAGCCACTGTCTTTTGGTTAGTTTTGTGATGAAAAAATAGACGAGAAGTGTTGTTATCGCACCGAGTAATGCGGACATGAAATTCATTCGCCATGCTGCCCATCCGATGCCTCCGGGGATTGGCAGAAGCAAAAACAATTTTCCAAGGAGTGTGTAAAGAGGATAACCGGGGGGATGAGGGACACCAAGCGTATAGCTCGCTGTAATGAAGTCGCCAGCATCGCCGATATACAGCGCTGGGCACATCGTACGCCAGTAAACCACGAAAGGTAAAAGAAATGAGGCGAGCGGGTACAGGTAAGGCGCTATATCTATTGCCTCAGATTCCGGTTCTTCATCCTGCTTCATTTTGTCCGTAGGAACTTCAGAGGCTTCTTTATTCTCTTCTATTTGGTCTTCGTTTGGGATCATTAACACAATTGGTTCCTAATTTGATATATTGAAAAGCATTAAAATTGATGAAAATCAGGAATTTCATTGTATTTTGTAATGGTGTTTAATTCAAGAACAATATAAAAATAGAAAAATGGTGCATGGCACCATTTTATAGAGAGGTTTGCTAATTTGCCTGATAGTTTTGATCCTCATTTTGATGAGTCCAGGATAGAGTTATTTCCTGTAGGACATGTAATCAAGAAACAGCGTGGGGAGTATACTGTTTTTTTCGAGAATCGCGAGTATGAGTGCACGATTCGAAGCCGTCTGAGGAAGAACCTGGTTTATCCACTGTCGCGCCAGAGACGTCAAAGCGTTGATAGAATCAAAAGCATTGAGCAGGTCGATCCGGTTGCAATCGGCGATATTGTACGGTTCAGCATTGTCGATGAAAGCACATGTAAAGGTGTAATCGAAAAAGTTGAGGAGAGAAAAAATCAGCTGAGCCGTCGAGCGCCGGGTCCTAAACCGCGCGAATCTGTTATCTGTGCCAATATCGGTACGCTTTTTCCAATATTTTCTCTGAAGCACCCGGAACCAAAAATCGGTTTGATCGATAGAATTCTTGTCGTTGCTGAATGGGAGGACATTCCGAAAGTGATTATCTTCAACAAAATCGATATTGCAAAAAAGGATGATATCGATTGGATGCGGTCGGTATATGAACCGGCGGGTTTCGAGATGCTGTTTGTCAGCGCACTTTCCGGTGAAGGCGTTGAGGAAGTTGCAAAACTGATGAAAGGAAAAACAACGGTTCTTGTTGGTCCCAGTGGAGTAGGGAAAACAGCTTTGTTGAATGCAATTCAACCGGGATTTGGTTTGAAAGTAGGTTTAGTGAGCGAATCTACCGGAAAGGGTATACATACAACTACGCATCTCGAGGCTTTTCCACTTGATTTTGGCGGATTCGTAGTCGATACACCCGGAATCAAACAGCTTGTATTATGGAACCTTGATCCTGATGACCTTGTCACTCTCTTCCCGGAAATGACCCCATTAGTTGGTAAATGCAAGTTCGGTTTAAGCTGCAAGCACGAGACAGAGCCCGGATGCGCGATTAAAACCGCGGTCGAGAAAGGGATAGTTCATCGTGAAAGGTACGAGAGTTATCTCAGAATGCATAAAAGCCTTCCCAAAGAGGAGTATTAGATTTCAATTTTTTACATTAAGGGCGTTTTGATCCCCTTGTCTTTAGCGATTTTCAGAGATTCATCGTAACCGGCATCAGCGTGGCGTGCGATTCCGATTCCCGGATCGTTTGTTAATACTCTGTTCAGACGTTCACCCATCATATCCGAACCATCAGCGCATATGACCATACCCGCATGAAGACTATACCCGATTCCGACTCCTCCGCCGTGATGAAAGCTCACCCATGATGCTCCTGAGGCTGTATTCAGCATGCAATTCAGAAGAGCCCAATCCGCTATAACATCGCTGCCATCTTTCATTCCTTCGGTTTCACGATAAGGACTCGCTACGCTTCCGCAATCGAGATGATCTCGTCCAATCACGATAGGAGCTTTTAATTCTCCCGTTGCGACCATCTTGTTTATTATCTCTCCGAAATGCGCGCGTTCACCATATCCAAGCCAGCAGATTCGTGATGGTAATCCCTGCCATGGAATTCTCTTTTCAGCTTTATCAATCCAGTTAACAAGTGATTTGTTATATGAGAACTCTCGTTTAACGACTTCATCAGTTTTCAGGATATCATTGGGGTCACCGCTTAATGCAACCCATCGGAAAGGTCCTTTCCCCTCGCAGAACAGCGGTCTGATATATAAGGGAACAAAACCGAGATAACCGAAAGCATCCTTGAAACCCGCTTTTTCAGCCTGACCGCGAAGGTTGTTCCCATAATCGAACGTGACAGCTCCACGGGATTGCATCTCAAGCATGCATTTCACATGCTCGACCATCGAAGCAAAAGACATCTCGATATATTTCTTTGGATTCTCATTCCTGAGCTTTAAAGCTTCTTCGAAGCTGATGCCATGAGGAACATATCCGTTTAGTTCATCATGTGCTGATGTTTGGTCTGTCAGGATTTCCGGAGTAATTTTTCTCTCGAGCATACGATGCAGTACATCGACGACGTTTGCGCAAATCCCTACAGATTCAGCTTTTTTCGCAGCTTTGAGTTTCAAGGCAAGGTCGATCCCGGAATCGATATCTTTCGCAAAATGATCGAGGAATTTCTGTTTCAGTCGTTTTTCGATTCGCTTGATATCGACATCGCATCCGAGATATGTCGCTCCAGTTAAAACGCCTGCGAGAGGCTGCGCACCGCTCATTCCTCCGATTCCACCTGAGAAAATCAATTTACCGCTCAAGTTACCATCGTATGATTTTTCACCCGCAGCTGCGAACGTTTCGTATGTTCCCTGAATGATTCCTTGCGTGCCAATATAAATCCATGATCCAGCGGTCATTTGACCATACATTATCAATCCGAGTTTATCGAGCTCCCTGAATTTTTCCCAATTAGCCCAATGGGGTACCATATTTGAATTGGCGATAAGAACTCTCGGAGCATGCTCGAAGGTTTTGAAAATCCCAACCGGTTTGCCTGATTGCACAAGGAGCGTCTCATCAGGTTCGAGTGATTTCAAAGCTTTTATGATGGCATGATACGAAGCCCAATTGCGAGCAGCTTTACCGGAACCGCCATATATAATCAGGTTTGCGGGATCTTCGGCAACTTCGGGATCAAGATTGTTCATGAGCATTCTCATGGGCGCTTCAATCTGCCAGTTTTTGCAGGATATCCTGTTCCCATGAGAAGCTGACACCGGTTTATATTCAAAAATTTTAGCCATATTATGTGCCTCCGATATATTTTCATGTCGATTTTACTTCAAATGCGCACGATATCAAGCATGGGATAACAATGCTTTCGTTTTGAGGGTATAATTGCGAATCTGGAATGTAATCTTCGATTTGATAGTTTTTCAATAAGAATGTTCGGACGATTAAAAGGATATTTCCCGCACAATGACATTGATTCCCGCGAATTATATCGTTCCATATATTGCGGCTCGTGTTTCACGTTAAACAATTCCCTTGGATTATTCGGACGAGTATTACTTTCTCACGAGCTTGCCGCGGCGTTTACTCTGATTTCCGCATTGAGCAAAAATAAATTTCCCTCCGTTTCATTCTTTTGTCCTTTTACTGGAATAAAATCTCGAAAACGAGTCGATTTTGATAAGGAATCATCACGCAGAATTATCGATTTATATCTTTTTCTCCTCGGTTTGAAACTTGAGGATAATCTTCAGGATGAAAGATATATTCGGAGGATTATTGCCGGATGTGGAAAAGGCATGATTTTCAGAGCTTTCCGTGATTCAGAGTCAAGGCTTAAAGAGAATGAATTTCCGGTTGAAAAAGTAAAATCGATTATTCTGTCAAGCAATTCGAATCGTGTATCAAACATTGATGAAATAATCTGCTTATCAGGAAATCTTTTTGGACTTGTTGCCGGGGAAATTGCCAGGATAATAAATCGCCAGGATATCAACAATGAAATAATTGCATTTGGTGAGTCAGTGGGTCGAGTGATAGCTCTTGTTGACATGCTCGATGATCTTTCATCCGATCTAAAACTCAAACGTCCCAATCCAATAGCTTTTATATACGGAAAAAATTCTAACGACGTGAGAGAGATTTTACGCAACGCGAGTGATGATCTTTTCTATCTCACAAATGAATACTTGTGCGATATATCTATATTCCTTTCCTCGTTGAAACCTTTTCGTTATGAGGAACTTTTGCGCGGTGTATTCGGACGATCCATGGAACGAGCGTTGTTAAAGCATTTCGGGAATAAGTCTCAGGACGGGATTGTGTGCGAGGAGGTTATCGCCTGATGGCACGCGATTTGTACGAGATCATTGGCGTTCGACGGGACGCATCGCAGAAAGAGATCGAGACAGCGTACAAGAAGCTTGCCCTTGAATTTCATCCCGACCGACACCGCGATAATCCTCTTGCCCCCCTCGCTGAGGAGAGGATGAAAGAGATAAACGAAGCGTATTCTATTCTTAAAGACCCCATCAAGCGCAGAGATTACGATGCCGGTGAACTTCGTGGATATTCACCACCGCGGGAAAACAGAACACAGGCTCCTCCGAAATATGAAGGAACATGGTCTCAAACACCGCCACAGGATGAATATGCTTATACGACTGATACAGGTGAGAAAAAGCAATACACTCAGTCAGATGCATCTCGAATAATTGATTTGCAGAATCGCGTCGTGACACTCTACAACCAGGGAAATTACAATTCGGTCGCGTGGCTTACTGATGAGCTCCTGAAACTGACGCCGAATGATCCGGAGATTTACAATATACGAGGACTGTCCCTGATGGAGATGAACAAGAATCAGGCTGCACTTGTAGCATTCAATAACGCAGTACGTTTTAATAACAGAAATACTATTTATCGGTTCAATCGCGCAGTTTGTTATGTTTCCATGCGACGTCCGGATATGGCCGTAACAGATTTGAACGCAGCGAATTTCATAACCCCAAATAATCCGCAGATTTTAATAGGCCTCGCAATAGCTCATCACGCGATGGGCAAGCATCTTAAAGCGAGGGAATATGTTCAGAAGGCGAAATTTGCTGACCCATTCCATCCGGCAATTGCCAAGTATGAAGCGCAGAGAAGGCAGAGGGAGATGTTCAGGCGGGGATATTATTTCATGCCGGGGTGTTCATCAAGTTGCACTGAATGTTTATGTCTTGGGATGGCTTGCGATGCTTGTTGTGTGCCGGGAGGATGTTGCATTTTATAAAAATTTTACGTGGTACGAGTTTTATCTACCTCTTGGTTTTCGCTTGTGGGAATCGCTTTTATCGTCGGAATCATCCTTCTTTTTATCTTCATCTTCGGATTTTTCTTTATCCTTCTGTTTGGGATTCAGCTGACCCTCCGTGGGATACATCACACCAGCCTCATCCTGATAAAAAGAGTAATCCTCCGGGAACTCACTGTATTTAACCATCTTGCCACCGGTTGGTTCGAGCATTTTTAAATAATCCGGATTCGAATCGAACCATCGTTTGGTCTCCCTGATAAGATGCATCGCCTCAAAAAACCAGGAACCATCGAACGGAGGAGCGGTTCGGTATTCTGAGTACAAAATCATTAGGTTGAATTCACTGAGACGATCCTCCGACGGAGCGAACTTATTAATTTCGAAGACATATGAAATATCCCATAGTCTCTGGTCGCGCATGTATTTTTTCAGTCGTCCCCAGTCGAATTCATCAGCCCAGCGCACATCTCCGCTATGCAGCATTTGGTCCTTGATATCAAGCATCAGGCTGTCGTAAGCGCTTGGACGATATAGCGCATATGCGGCATCAGCGACTCGTCTTATGTATCGCGTCGCAACATTAATATTCACTCGCGGATCCTGCATCCGTTCATAAGCTTCATCAGCAAGGCTCTTGAACCAGTAATCGACTCCTTCCTCCGGTTGTAAAACAGATTCCTGATATCTCTGGAATCGTGTTCGAGCGCCATTCACGATCGCGCTTCCTCCTATTAACCGATTGGTAACAGCCATGCCGGGCGGGATTTGACTCAATCCGGTCTGGCTTTGAACGAATCCCCATGGCACTTCAGCGGGGATTCCTGCAGGCCAGACCTGTCTTGATGCAACATCAGCGGTGAGAATAATCGCGACATCCACCGGATTCAGGTTGTATTTCTTCGCGTTCTCAACTACATATTGAATGCCTTCTCCATTTGGACCTATCAGATATCGCCATGAAGAATCGAGAATATCTTTTTGAACGGGATAGAAATCCTTTATGAGCTTATTCTCGATTACCGTTTCAGCTGCAGACCAGGAATTATGGGGGCAGAGAAAAATTGCCCACAAAGACAGAAAAGAGAAAAATATAATACGGATTATCCAGGTTTTTTGATACATAACAAATCTCAATATTATTAATGGATGCGCATAGTGTCTCACTAATATTATGACACTTTTTCTTTATAAATAGTGCGGCACTGGAAGCTTTCAATTAACTTCGATGCGGCAGGATCAATCGATCCGGGGAGCGTTACAACACCGTATTTGACAGAAGGAATTTCAAGAGGGGAGGGGAGAATCCTGAATTTATTCCTATCGCTTTTTTCAAGAGCGATTTCCGGGACAAGGCTCGATCCAAGCCCCTTCATCACAAACCGCTTTGCGACTTCGAAACTTGAAACCTCCATGATGATTTTGAAATCCTTTCCGTTAGCGATTAATGCCTCTTCGATGTTTTTTCTTATGCGACTTGATTTCTCTAACAATATGAGATTGAGATTTTCAAGATAATTGAGTTTGGGACGTCGCTTCATTGAGGATTCAACTGAAAACGGAACGATTAACATCAAAGGCGATTCATCGATGTATAGGACTGTCAAACCTTTCTCTTCGCCACGAATCGAAATGAGTCCGAGGTCGACACTTCTTCGTCGAACGAGTTCGACTATCTCATCGCTTGAGCGGTTTCGGACATTGAGCTCAATACCCGGATATTTCTTTCGAAAATTCGATAATGAATCAGCGAGAAGGTAAAGGCTGAGAGTATCGCTTGCCGCAACCGCAATATGTCCCGTTTTAAGCTCGCTCATCTCAGCGATTTTAGTCAGAGCCTGGCTTATGTGTTCCTCGCTTTTGAGGATGCCATCAAGAAGGATATCCGCCGCTCTTGTAGGGATAACTCCTCGTCTCGAACGTTTGAACAGCTTGATACCGAGAGAATCTTCAAGGGATGCGAGCGCCTGGCTTATGGCTGGTTGCGTAAGATAAAGCCGTCTGGCAGCCTTCCCAAGTCCGCCTTCCTCCATCACGGCGAGGAAAACCCGGATTTGTCTCGATGTTATCTCCGATGCTTTAATCATAAGATTATCTTATGATTAATATTAAATTAATAATCTTTACTTATCAAGCTTTTTCGTAGATAATTCCGTCGGAATCGAACAAACAATATCCGGAGGATGAAATGAAAGGGAAAAAAGGAAAGAACAAAGATGAAATGACTTATTCAGCAAGCGGTGTGGATATAGATAAAGCCGACCGCGTAATCGAAAAAGCAAGGGAGATGATTCGGAGCACTTTCAACGCCAATGTGCCGGTGGATATAGGCGGATTCGCAGGATTTTTCAAAGCCGATTTTGGTGGATATAAAAAGCCCCTCCTTGTCGCATCCACCGATGGGGTCGGCACAAAGCTTCTAATCGCGAAAGAGATGAATCGACTCAATACTATTGGAATCGACCTCGTGGCGATGATTGTCAACGATATACTCTGCGTCGGTGCGAAACCGCTTTTTATCCTCGATTACATTGCAGTTGACAAACTCAGCGCTGAAATGTTCACAGCGATTATAGAAGGTATTGTAAAAGGGTGTCTGGATGCTGAATGCGCGCTTATCGGAGGTGAAACTGCGGAACTTCCGGGAATTTATCCAACAGGAGGATTCGATCTTGCTGCGTTCGGTATCGGTGTTGTCGATGAGGAGCGTGTGATTGATGGACATGACATCCGCGAGGGTGATTCGATTATCGGGTTGCCATCAAGCGGTTTTCACTCCAATGGATATTCATTAGTACGAAAAGTGGTGGAAGAACGAGCGCCATACAGGTATACAGATAAGGTTCCGGAATTGGGTACATACCTTGGAGAAACACTTCTGCAACCTACAAAAATATATGTGAAATCGATATTGGGTCTTATTGAAAATGGGGTGGAAATCTCAGGTATCGCGAACATCACCGGTGGAGGAATTTTGGGTAATGTGCCGAGGATTCTTCCGGATGGTTTGTGCGCGAGAATCGATCCCCAAAGCTGGCAGGTGCCACGCGAGATTAAACTCATATGCGAGTGGGGTAATGTACCATTCGACGAGCAGTATCGAGTATTCAACATGGGTATCGGCATGGTTCTCGTGATGAGGGGAGGGCAGGTTGATGGCGCCATCGAAGTTCTCGCTCGGTATGGAGTCAGAGCGATGTTGATTGGCGAGGTCGCGATGGGAAAACGGGAAGTCATTCTTACTAATTAACAGGGAGAAGCAATCATGCCAAAAGAACGCTCCTTTATTGTTGAAATAGGAAAAAAAACCGGACTTCCAGACCCCTTCGCGGATGGCTTGATTGATGATATCCGCGATCTTGGTATAGATAGTGTCACTGATATTCGTATCCACAACATATATTGGCTGAATGGTGAGATACACGAATCCGATGCCGAGAAGGCAGCGAAAGAGCTTTTAACCGATATGGTGGTGGAAAGATACAATATTGGTGAATTAAAGGAGAAAGGTAAGTTCAAATCATTTCTCATCGGATTTCTTCCCGGTGTAACCGATCCCGCAGGAGCAAGCGCTGTTAGAGGCATAAAGGAGCTTGGCGTTAATGGGATAAAGCAGGTTAAAACCGGGAAGCGATTTCTAATCGCGGGTAAACTCAAACCAAAAGAGCTGGAACTGATTAGGGATAAGCTTCTCATGAATAAGGTTATCCAGCGCGAGATGAAAGACACCGACAACCCATTCCCGGTTACCCGTGCGAGAAAGGTTAAAACTAAGATAATACATGTCAGAGAACTTGATGATAAAAGCCTTATGGTGTTGAGCGATAAAAGAGTCCTCTCGCTTAATCTTGATGAATTGCATATTGTTCAGAATTATTTCAGAGATTTAAAGAGGGATCCGACCGATGTAGAGCTTGAGACAATCGCTCAGACATGGAGTGAGCATTGTGTCCATAAAACCCTTCGCAGCGATTATGTTGTAGATGGTGAAGTTATAAAAAATCTTTTGAAGTCAACCATCATGGCGGCGACACGTAAAATCAAACATCCGATGTGTGTCTCTGTCTTTGAGGATAACGCTGGAATTATCAAGTTCGATAAGCATAACAATGTTTGCTTTAAAGTGGAGACTCATAATCATCCATCGGCGATTGAACCATACGGTGGCGCTGGAACCGGCATTGGAGGCGTGATAAGGGATATACTCGGGTGCGGTCTTGGTGCCAAACCGATTGCGAACACCGATATTTTCTGCTTCGCTCCGCCTGATACATCTTTTGATGAGCTTCCTCCGGGAACTTTACATCCAAAGCGAATAATGAAAGGTGTTGTCGCTGGTGTAAGAGATTATGGCAACCGCATGGGTATCCCTACTGTCAACGGAAGTGTCAGCTTTCATCCGAAGTATGTTGGGAATCCCCTTGTTTACTGTGGAACTATCGGCATTATGCCATCATGGGCATCGTTCAAGGAGGCTAAACCGGGAGATAAAATATTTGTAATGGGTGGTTCGACCGGTCGCGATGGAATCCACGGCGCCACATTCTCATCGAAGGAACTCGATGAAGCGAGTGAGGTTCATTCATCAGGCGCAGTGCAGATAGGGAATCCGATTACGGAAAAAAAATTCACCGATGTCATGCTGAAATGCAGAGATTTGCATCTCTACAATGCAGTAACAGATTGCGGCGCCGGAGGATTCTCAAGCGCTGTTGGTGAGATGGGAAAAGAACTTGGCGCGAGAGTTGAGCTTTGTAATGCTCCTTTGAAATACAGTGGACTTGCGCCATGGGAGATATGGGTATCCGAGGCGCAGGAGCGTATGGTTTTCGCGGTGCCTCCGCAAAATGTCGATAGGATGATGCGTCTATGCGAAGCGGAGGATGTTCAGGCGACAGTCCTCGGTACTTTCACCGGTGATGGCAAACTCAGGATTACATATGAAGGAAAAGAAGTGGCTAATCTCGATATGCAATTCCTTCACGAGGGATGCCCTAGTCAGATAAAAGAAGTTATCGTGAAGAAAAAAGAGAAATGCGAATATGAGAAAAGCGCAAGGCGAAGAAGTCACCTTAAGAGTCTTAAAAAGATTCTCTCGCATCCGGATATTGCATCGAAAGAATGGATTATCAGGCAATATGACCATGAAGTACAAGGACAGACATCATTAAAACCTCTTGTGGGTAAATACAATGATGGACCATCCGATGGCGCTGTCCTTGCTCCTTTTAGAGATTTGAAAAAAGGGATTGTCATCGCTCATGGCATTAATACTCGACTTGGAGAATACGATCCGTATCAGATGGCTGCGCATGCGATAGATGAAGCGGTTAGAAATAATGTCGCTCTTGGCGGGAATCCATCAATAATGGCGCTTCTCGATAATTTCTCATGGGGAAGTGTGCGTGATCCGGAAAGCCTTGGCGCTCTGTATGAAGCTTGCCTGGCGTGTCATGATATCGCCATGGCTTATGGAATGCCTTTTATCTCAGGCAAAGATAGCTTAAACAACGAATACGCGCATGGCGGACGGATGATTCAGATTCCTCATACCCTGCTTGTATCATCGATTTCAATCATTGATGATGTCGAGAAAACCGTATCCATGGATCTCAAGAAAGAAGGCAATCCGATTTATGTTATGGGTGTAACAAAAGCGGGACTTGCAGGTAGTTATCTCGGTCTGGTTACCGGAGAAAAATATAAGAAAGTACCACTGATTGAACCTGAAAAACACATTGCCGATTATCACGCTCTTTATAGAGCGATTTCAATGGGATTAGTCGCGGCGTGTCATGATGTCGGCGATGGTGGCATCGCTGCGGCATTAGCTGAAATGTGCTTCGCTGCCGATCTTGGAGCTCGCATCAATATCGATCGAGTACCAATTATGGGTGATGTTGACTGGGAATCTGAGGTTCTGTTTGGTGAATCTACCGGACGCTTTCTAATTGAGGTACCGAAGGATAAGGAATCCGAGTTTCTTAAAATCGTTGGTGGAGAACATGCTGCAAAAATTGGTGAAGTTCAACAATATAGCCATCTGAGTATCGAATACAAAAGGTCGACATTAATTTCAGAAGGAAGTTGGGAACTGAGAACAATCTGGCAGAAGCCATTAGGTTGGTGATACTTCCCGTAATCCGGCATCGTGTCAAAACCAAGGCGAAAATAATTAAACACACTTAATCAGCGATGCCGGGAAAATAAACATAATTCGTATTGAGGTTATATGAAATGAAATCATCTCCCAAAGCATTAATACTCAGAGGTCCGGGTACTAACTGCGACCAGGAAACAACATGGGCTCTTGAGCTCGCAGGAGCCGAGTGTTATCCGGTTCACATAAACCTGCTAATAAGGCATCCAGCGTATCTCAAGCGCTATCATCTTCTTGCGCTTCCGGGTGGATTCACTTATGGCGATGATGTCTCGGCGGGTGCGATTTTCGCAGTCGAAATTAGAGAATTCCTCGGTGCGGAACTCAAGGCATTCATTGATGCCGGAAAGCTGGTTGTCGGTATCTGTAATGGATTCCAGATTCTAATTAAATCAGGCTTTTTGCCTTCAGGAGATCTTAAGAATAAAGCAACTCTTTCTTTTAATGACTCAGCGAAGTTCGAATGTCGATGGATATATCTGAGGAAAAATCAAAAGAATCAATCGCCGTTTTTGAGAAAGTTGCCTGAAATTTTTCCATGTCCGGTTGCGCATGCAGAAGGAAAATTCATGGTCAGCGATGATTCAGTCCTCGATGCAATAGTAGAAAAAAAACAAATTGCGTTTACGTATGTTGATAGTGATGGATACAGGGGACAATATCCGGTTAATCCGAACGGAAGCATTCATAGTATCGCTGGTATTACCGATCCGACAGGACGAGTATTAGGACTTATGCCACATCCGGAACGAAATATTTTCGCAAGACAACATCCGAATTTCAGACGCAATTTTCCAGGTGCCGGAGCTGGACTGAAATTCTTCGAAGGCGCGATTGAGTATATTAAAAGAGAACTTTAATCACCTTGACGGTTTAGGGCGTTGGATGTACAATTCGTAAGTTTTTTAAGAATAAAGGGGCAGATACCATTTTTTATTTTATATCTGTTTTCATATCCCGTAGTAAAAAATGGTAACTGCTCCTATTTTCATATCTTTTTAGAAATCATCGGAGGTTGTATAACTAAATGCATCCGATTATATACCCCATAGGTGATGTCACGCTCAAACCGGTTGTTGTATGGGTGATGGTTATTTTCGCCCTGATATTTTTCTCGTTTGCTCAGAGCTATGGTATGGCTCGAGGATGGAAATGGGGGAAAATAACCGGTCTCGGTATCGTGTTCATAATTATTGGCGATGCTATTGTATTTTTCCTTTATAACGCTCTTCCGCTTGCAAAAGAATATACGATTCACAATGTCAATATATACGCGTATGGGTTCATGCTTACGATTGCGTTTGTTGTTGGTACGATAATCACGATTCGAGCTGCGGCTCGCGAAAAAATCAGCGCTGAGATAATCCTCGACCTTATAACTTTTATCATAATAGGAGCTATTATCGGCGCTCGGTTAATTTATGTCCTCTTGAAATTCAGCGAATACAAAGAGAGTCCGGCATCCGTTTTATATATAACGCAGGGGGGACTTTCGGCTCATGGCGGTGTCCTCGGCGGTATGATTGCTGCATGGATTTATATCGCTTATCGGAAGCTCAATTACTGGCATATAGCTGATCTTGTAGCTCCGCAGCTGGCGCTCGGACTTGCGATAGGACGTATCGGATGTTTTTTAAATGGATGTTGCTATGGGGTTTCCACGAGCGACCCGCATGCGTGGTATGCTGTCGTTTTCCCGGATAATCCTCATACAGGCCTGAGCGGTGAAATTGCCCGACATCCAGCGCAACTTTACGAGGTGTTCCTCAGCTTCCTGATATTCCTGTATCTCAGGGGCTTTTTTAAAAATCGAAAATTCGATGGTCATGTCTTCCTTATGTGGATTGGGTTATATTCGATCGCAAGATTCATTCAGGAATTCTACAGGTTCGGTGAATCAAGCGTTGTGATATTCGGTTTCATCACAATAGCCCAGCTCGCGAGTGTAATCCTTGCGGTTTTCGCATTTATTATTATCGCAGAGATGAAAAAACGAGTGGAACTCTCGAAGCGAATATCGGAGAAAGAGCCAAAGACAAAGCCTGCACCGGTGAAAGAGGAGAAGCCGGTTGAGAAACCTGAGGAAAGTCCTCCTGAGACTCAATAATAAACCTTGATTGTGGTATCCCTCAATCCTGATACTCATAGCTCGTGTGTGGCGCTAACGCTCATAGCTCTGAGCTGCTCCCTGATGGTCGCAGTACAATATTAAGTGCTCGACTGGCATAAGCTTTGAAATCATTCATAACCTTCTCTGGACGTGCATTAGCTGATACAATCACATGAACATGATCATTGCGAACATGAATCGAATGCAGGTGCCAGTTTCTGTAATGGCAAACCTCGATAATCGCTTTGAGAACAACCACTCTGCCTGGTTCATCAAGGAAGTAAGGTGAATGTGAGAGCATATCCTGTTTATGTTTATAGAGTGATGGTGAGGATGGAATCATTGGCGTTCCATAAGCGTTATGCATGGAATCTACAGAACCCCTGGGATCGCCATGAAGCCAAGTTCCATAGGTATGAAATGTAATAAAGTACGCGAGAGGATTAGTAGATAGTTGTTTGAGATCAATCTTAGGTGATTCAAAATAAGTCATCATTTCACCCTGATAGTCTTTCACATAAATCATGGCTGATTGGAATTGTTCTTGATTCCAAATGTACCGGGTACTGCCATGGCGTGACCATCGCTTTGGGTGTTGCAATGCTCCTTGATAGTTCTTGCATGAGCCTTCCTTATGGTCATAGCTCTGAGCTGCTCCCTGATGGTCGCAGTACTGATGTTGTTGGTTGTTTGAATTGTTATTTTCCATGATTACCCTCCATTATGTTAGACGCCACCGAGGCATTCATATACGCACGTTTGCATGTAATAATTACCAAAAAAAATCCTTCTCATAGGAAATAAGGATTGTACTGCGACCGTTAGGGAGTAGCTCAGGACTATGAGCGTCAGCGTTGATCGGTACTGCAACCATTAGAGACCAGCTCAGAACTGTGAGCGTCAGCGCTATTTGGTACTGCGACCGTTAGGGA